>ENA-UOOI01000230-UOOI01000230.1-fermentation-metagenome-genome-assembly--contig:-NODE-230-length-71875-cov-17.227541_pt1 | contig 71875 bp, 43 predicted proteins | sample MGYA00245779_ERZ724027 | MGnify/ENA primary metagenome ERZ724027 (study PRJEB28704, sample SAMN03018318) | fermentation metagenome | biome: anthropogenic terrestrial biome; feature: soil; material...
CTTGTGTCCTCCTTGAATAACATCGGTACAATAGCCATGTCTGGTGCGTTGGTAAGCGGTTTCATATCCCTTTATCAAGTCGCTGGTATCAGAAAATACCTGAACCTGCTTACCCCGTACGGACGCATGGGGCTGACAAACTACGAGATGCAAAATATATTGGGTGCAATTTTCTTTTCTGCATGGGGATTTGGCTCGTTCTTCGGAGGCAAGGGACCTGCATTGCTTTTTGCTTTAGGCCTGACAATCTATACACTGCAGGTGGTGATAAGCAGGTGGTGGATGAAACAATTTGTTTATGGTCCGCTTGAATGGCTCTGGCGATCGGGGACCTACTTGAAATGGCAACTGTTTAAAAGAAATTTGAATCCTGATAAAATGGAGATCGTACGGGAATAACCAAAATATATACAGAATGAAGTCAACATAATATTACACACTAAAAAAGAACTTATGGAATATAGAAAAATATTTGAGGTTGAATTCAGAGAATTCAATCGTGATGTACTGGAGAAGTCGTGGAAATGGTTAAATGATCCTATCATTAAAGAATTAACCTCTACATCGGAATTTGATCCGGAGTCCCAGGAGAGGTGGTTCGAAAGCCTGAAGGCCCGAACCGATTACTATATAAGATCTATCTGGTATAACGGCAAGCCTATCGGGGTGATGGGTATCAAGCATCTTACCGATAAAGATGGTGAGGCATTCGGTTATCTTGGTGAAAAAGAGTACTGGGGTAAAACCATCGGAGTTCAGGGATTGCAATATATGATTGATTATGCAAAATCGATAAAATTGGAATCGCTCTATGCCATTGTGCTGAAAGAAAATATCAATTCGTACAAATTAATGAGAAGGTTTGGTTTTGAAAAAGAAAAGGAAATAGATGAGAACACGAATGTAATGAGGCTTTATTTGTTTCCCAAAGATAATTGATCGGGTTGTTTTCACACGGAATGACTATTTTGGAACTTCTCTTTTTATGACAACGATAAAATTTTTTATGAATCTGGCACCGCACTACAGGGCTCCTCTCTGGAGAGCTCTACTCAACAATCCTGAGTGGAATGTGCATTTTTTCTACGGTGATCAAGCAAACGTTTTGAAAACAATCGATTTCGAAAGAGAGGCTTTTTCTTCAAACAGCGAACAAATTCACAAAGTAAAAAATTACTGGTGGAAAGGCATCGTCCTGTTTTGGCAAAAAGGAGTTGTTCGCGAATGTGTGAAAAGTCAATTCGAATTTGCTGTTTTCCCCGGTGAAATGTCCCGACTCTCCACGTGGGTAGCTGCGATAATATGCCGGCTACGTGGAGTTAAGGTCGTTTTTTGGGAACATGGTTTGTATGGAAATGAAAAAGGGTTCACACTGCTTCTTAAAAAAGCGTTTTTTAGTCTTGCACACAAACATCTGCTTTATGAGAGAAGAGCGAAAAAACTAATGATTGAACATGGGTTTGCTCCGGATAATCTTTACGTTTTTTTCAACTCATTGGATTACGATACGCATAAAGTATTGCGTCACAAACTTCAGACTCTCGATAAAAAGGATGTTTTCCCTTTTTTTACGAACCCTTATTTGCCTGTGGTCATTTTTATCGGAAGGTTGACCGGCGTGAAGAAGCTAGACCTGCTCTTGCAAGCAGTGAATCAGATCAACGACAAGCAAACGAATGTAAACCTGTTGATCGTTGGAGGTGGAGCCTATAAAAACAATCTGGAGGAACAGGGGAGAGCAGGAATACAAAATGGATGGCTGTATTTTGCGGGAGCCTGCTACGACGAAGAGGAAAATGGCAGGTATCTTTCGATGTCCGACTTGTGCGTATCACCCGGAAATGTAGGTTTGACTGCAATCCATTCGTTGAGTTTTGGAACTCCCGTATGCACTCATGACAACATGTATCACCAGATGCCCGAATCGGGAGCCATTCAGGCAGGGCATAACGGTTTTTTCTTTAAGGAAAATGACGCGAAGGATCTTAAAGTTAAAATAGAGGACTGGTTGAATCTGATGGACAGGCGGCAAGTGAGAAAAAACTCATACGAAATAATCGATAAATATTATAACCCACATTATCAACTCACAGTCTTTAACAGGTTGGTTTCGGGAGAGAGTCCCGAACTATAGAAACTTCCTGTTTCATCGTGAACGATCATGCAGGCAATGGGCATGCTGAATGCGTATTACAGTAAAAATGTATAAAGTATGGCAATCAATTCGTTCGTTTTTTTGCTATTTTTTGGAATCCTGTTTTTGGTTTATTACTTTCCGTTAAAAGAAAAAACAGGCGCTCAAAATGTGTCTCTTCTTGTGGCAAGTTATTTTTTTTATGGCATTGCCGATTTCAAGATGTTGCCTTTGTTGCTTGCATTGACTGTCGTTTTTTACACCCTGGGGATTTTGATTCGCCGGAGTCACGAAAGAAGAGCCTCCCTGTTCACCACATTGGGTGTGATGGCAGGCGTGGCCACCTTGTTCTATTTTAAATACCTGAACTTCTTTATCGATTCGTTCGCAGTGTTGTTCACTTCCGTTGGACTGAAGGTAAATGCGGCTACATTCAATATTGTATTTCCTTTGGGTATCAGCTTTTTTACTTTCAGGATGATCAGTTACGTGATTGAAGTACACCGTGGAAAAATTGAACCCACACGCGATTTCGTAGCTTTTGCCACCTATGTTGCTTTTTTCCCCACCTTGTTGGCGGGACCTATTGACCGTCCCAACGACTTCATACCCCAGCTAAAGTCAAAACGTTCGTTCAACTATGAGCTGGCGGTAGATGGGACCCGTCAGATTGTATGGGGGATATTTAAAAAAATGGTTATCGCCGATAACATGGTGCTTTTTCTTGGCGACGTGTGGAGCAATGTTTCCGGCCAGAATGCTACAACCCTTCTTTTGGCTGCCCTGGTATACCCCATACAGCTGTATGCCGATTTTTCGGGTTATTCCGATATGGCTATCGGTGTGGGAAAGATATTGGGTTTCCGTGTGGCCGTCAATTTCCGCTATCCCTTTTTTGCACGCAATGTGGCCGAATATTGGCGTTCCTGGCACATGTCGCTTACATCGTGGGTCACAGACTACGTGTTTATGCCGCTCAATGTGAGATTCCGGGGGTGGGGCAGTGAGGGGCTTATGTTGGCAGTAATAATCAATATGATTGTGATTGGTATATGGCATGGCACAAACTGGACATATGCTTTGTTTGGACTTTATCACGGATTGCTGTTCATTCCTCTTATACTCTCCGGCTCCTTTGGTAGAAAGAAAAAAATCACCGCGAATGTATATGGCCTGCCATATTTGAATGACTTTGTAAAAATGGGAACAACTTATCTGCTCGTTTCCGTTGGACTGATTATGTTCAATGCAAAATCGCCCGGTCAATTTGTTGATTTCGTAAGAAACGTGTTTCAATTTTCACATCTGGGTGCTTTGACAGCAAGTGGACTGCGTGCTCTTGCCCAATCTTTGTTCTTTGCTGCAATTATGTTTATGGCTGAATGGAAGCAACGTGACAGGGAATATGCATTGCAGGTAGAGACAGTATTTCCCGTCAAAGTTCTCCGTTATGCCATTTATTGGTTGTTGTTGATTGTGATTGTGTTGCTCAGTGGTGAAGAGCAAATCTTTATTTATACGCAATTTTAAGAAAATAATCGAATGAAAAAATACCTGATTGAGATTGTTTTTTATTTTCTGCTTCCTGCTGCATTGATAGTGGTTGTCGCAGAGTACTCACTTCGAAAAATCCCCAACGACTATGCATTCAAAAATCAATGGCTAACGCAAAATAGCCACACAGTTGAAATACTTGCTTTGGGCTCTTCTTCAGTCATGCACGATGTGAATCCCCGATATTTCCATAAAAAAGGATTTAATGCTGCCCATCTCTCACAATCAATGAAGTACGATCATATGATATTTAATAAATTCATTGATAAGATGCCGTTGCTGGAATATGTGATTATGGGTGTGGATTATTGGTCTCCCTTTGGTTCCCTGGAAGATAGTCCGGAATGGTGGAGAGTGAAGTATTATAATATTCATTATGGCAGCAAATACTACAGGTGGGAAGGCAAGTATAATTATGAGCTGTATTTTCACAATATCGGCACTTTTAAAAGAGCAGCCAACGGTTTTTTAACTCTGCTGGGTTTAAAAAAAGAATCCCATCGTACAGTAGATGATGCGGGATACGGAGTCAATTATACGTTAGAGCGGCGACCGGAAGGATGGGATAATGGCAAAGAGGAGGCGTTGCGGCATAATGAGATGGTATCCAGGGCAATTGACGCGGATTATATGGCCCTGAATAAAAAATATATGGAAGAGGTCATTTTGAAGAGCGCCGAAAGAGGTGTGAAGGTGATATTGGTCAATATGCCATTGTATAAATCTTACGTAAATAATCAAAACAGGGTGTTTCTCAACCAACAAAAGGATTTCTGTCATCGCTTTGCAGAGAAATACGGCAATGTTTCCTATTATGACTTTTCAGAAGATCAACGTTTTTCGGAAGATGATTTCTATGATGCCAACCATTTGAATAATGTCGGGGCTAAAAAATTGAGCCTGATACTGGATAGCATTATTGTCGGCCGGTAGTTTTTATGAAGATACCTTTGCCTGAATGCTCTCCATCAGCTCACCTACATTTTTCCACGAAAGAATCTCTCGGGAAGAGAATTTTATTTTAAATTTCTTTTCAATTGCCACTATCAGCTGGATGTGGCTCAATGAATCCCATCCTTCAACATCAATGGCTGTGGTGTGGGGGGTAAGTGTCAGCGACTCTTCCTCAAAGAGGTCCCGGAATATTTCGCTTAGCTGATTAAATATTTCGCGTGTTTCCATACACATTTCTTTTATAATGCCGTAATATGACATACTTTTGTTTCGTAACGGTCGACTTCGAGCCGGAAAAGATGACGGGAAGGATCATCAACAGGGATAAAACCCAGCTTAAGATAATGGTCCTCTACCATGCTGTTTTTCGAAGTGGGTATATATTCCCCAATAACAAATCTAAAACCGTGTTGTTTGGCGTAATCGACAATGGTATTCAGCGTGAAGTGTTCCATGCCCCGTTTTAATACACGGCAACTCATGAACCATGTGTCGATAAAAACTGTCTCTGTCCCCTTTTTCTCTAAAACCACCGCACAGATTAATCCGTTATCTCCAAATTTATCCGATAGCGTGAAACTGAAGCTTTGAAAATGAGTATCTTTTGCCATCCGTTCTATATCGGCCTCTGTATATCGTACGGTACGCAAATTAAACTGATTGCTGCGCTGTGACAACTGTGACACACGAGGGGTATTGAACGAATTGAAAGGGTTTACCTCGGACTTCATCTGCAGGCTTTTCAGAAAGTCATCTTCATTTGTAAAGTTCATTTGTGTGGTAACCCGCAACGATTCGATTTGATATTGTTTGGTCCTATCAGCATCTGTACTGGAAAAGGAAGCCGTTTCAAAAAGATTCAATCCATAGAGATATTCCAAATAATCGGCGGGATCTTCGGGGAGTTCCGGAACAGTAATCTCGGGAATATTTTCACGTACCATGTTTCGCTCAAAGGGATTGTCATCCAGAAAGACCATTGAATCAAAACCGATATTCAGTATTGATTGAATACGGCGGATATTGTCCGCCTTGTTATCCCAATTAGCCATAAAAACAGCAATATCGTTTAACCTCAACACCATCTCCGGATGTTTCTCGAAGGGCTCTTTGGCTGTATCCTGGTTGTTTTTTGAGCAGATCGCTAAAATAATTCCTCTGTTTTTCAGTTTTAAAGCCCATTGCTGAAACTCAGTGAATGCTTTCCCTATTCCCAATTCGTGTCCAAGTTCTATCTTTTCGTAACCGTCGTCACCAATGACGCCACCCCAAAGAGTATTATCGAGATCGAGTATCAAACATTTTTTAAATTTTCCTTGGATGGCACAAACGATATCCATGATGCGTGACGCAACATATGGCACCGCATCGAGCGATAAAACCATTTCACTCCCTATGTAAACTGCAGGATGAAACATGACATCCCTACCAAGTTTATTTTGAAGTGCAGCGATATCGCAGATAAAAAGATTGGGAATCTTCATGCTTAATTCCATCAGCGACAAGTTGAGCTTGCGAATTTGATAGATGAAGGAGCTTTCCACTTTATTGGAATAACTCCCGAAAACAGCATCGTCAATTTCCGGATAATTGCAACAAATAAGCCTCGACTGAACTGCAGAACAGATGTTTTTTATGAATGCAAGCCGCTCATCTGCCAAGCCTTGTTGCTGGCCTGTAGGCATTTTGTTGAATAAAGACAATAATTTATGGCTCGACTGAAAAACAACAATGTAATCCGCTGCAAATGCGTAAAGTTCTGAGGTGCTGTCGAGGAGCTGACGTTCTACCTGGTTGTATTCGGCTTCAAACAGATCAATTATGCATCCTTTTTCTATCCCCATTCCTTTCAGGGCAGTTGCCAGGAACTGGGTTGCCGTATCACCCGCCAATGCCACTTTTATAGTGGGCATCAGCGTTGTGTCTTTTTTAAGATTTTTCTGAAGCGTTTTAAAACTGCTGATCATTTTCGTGTCATCGACATAATTCTACTCTCTCAGCTGTGTGAGAGTACTGCTGTTGATTTTTAAATGTAATAAATCAGTCGCTCCCTTTCTATAGTATGTGCCAAACAGGTCTGACAGTCTACATTTCGCGAATGAAAACACTTTCTCACCATGGTAACCAAACAGGCTCGGCCCTGTATATCTGGTATGACGAAATAGTCCGTTTCCGTCTGCCAGATTCTTAACAACTAATTGATAATATTTGTTCTGTATCAGCGATATAGTTTCGTTAAAATCTCCGGCCTGTTTGTTGATTCAATTGTTTTCCTTCCCGGGAAATTAACGAGCGACACTTCGTTTAATTTTCGACCTGTTGATCCCATTTTTGCAACGAAAAGCAAACCCGGTTGAAACTTTTTTTTATTTTTGGAATCGTATACCTTTTTTTAACTTTGCTGACAAAAGAAGATTTTTACAGCTTAGTTGCAAAAATTTAGTCATATCTTTGCTGTTGAATAGTCAAAAATAATTGTTTGAAACGAGTTGTATCCATATCCGTTATCGCTTTTGCTAGCTTGTTGATGCTGGTACTTTCCGTGGTTCCGCATCATCATCACGATGATGGGATGCCATGCTTCCAGACAGAGCAGGTGGAGCAGAATTGCGACAAGCAACACGCACATCATCACAACCCTGCATCGGATAATGCTTCTGAAAGTTCAAACTGTGTTGTGCATGCTAATTTTGTGGCACAAAAAACAGACTTTGGAGTTCGTATTAAGTCTTTCCCGTCTAATTATTCTGAAAACAGTGATTTTTGTAATAGCCTGTTTGTTTTTGTTTTATCGGATTTGATTGTCTTGCTTCCGGATGAAAAAAACGATTATGGTGAATATATATTTTCTGTTCCTTCTTTAGAAAAACACAATCCGCTAGGGTTGCGTGGCCCTCCTTATTTCTTCGCTTAGGATTATTTTCCGAATAATTCCATTTTTTTGATGCACTGTTTTTGTGAAATTGTTTCCAAAAACGGCACTTCGCATCACACATGTATTCTACATTTTTCTTACATTAGCATCATCCATTTATGAGAACTTTCATTTTAACTTTGTTTATCGCAATGGTTTTGATACCCATGGGTTGCAATGCGGATAGAAATCAGGAAAAAAAACAAGCCACCAAGTCTCTTGAACACACGGAAGTCGATGAGCATGAGCATACGACTGGGAAAATTAACACAGGCAAAGCTGAAGAGGGAACAGGCGATGTTGAGGAGATTCATTTTTCCAAAGCACAAGCCGAAGCGGTGGGTTTGGCAATAGAAACAGTGTTGCCCGGTACCTTCAGGCAGGTCGTTAAAACAAGTGGACAAATTCTTTCTTCGCAAGGTGACGAAACCACTATTTCTGCCACTGCAAACGGACTCGTGTCGTTTCTCAATCGCTCCATTGCGCCGGGAACAACCATTCGTGCCGGCGAAACGGTTGTCAGTGTTTCGGCTCAAAATCTACCCGAAGGGGATCCTGTAGCAAAAGCAAAAATAGCTTACGAAACTGTGAGAAAGGATTTTTTACGTGCCGAGAATCTTGTAAAAGAGCAGATTATCTCCGTGAAGGATTTTGAGCAGGTTCGTTTGCGTTACGAAACTGCTAAAACGGAATATGAGGCGCAAGCGTCAAACTACCGAGCGGGCAGCGTCAACGTAACTTCGCCCATTGGGGGATATGTAAAAAATATTTATGTCAATCAGGGGGATTTTGTGTCAGTCGGACAGCCTATTGCTACGGTTTCCCAAAACAAGAGGTTGCAACTCCGTGCCGAAGTGTCCGAAAATTATTTTAGATGCATTCGAGCCATTCAAAGTGCTCACTTCAAAACGGCATATGACGATACATTGTATAAGCTTACCGATCTGAACGGACAGTTGGTTTCGTATGGAAAAGCATCGGACAGTCACTCCTTTTTTATTCCTGTAATATTCGAATTTGATAATGTTGTCGATATTATTCCCGGTTCGTTTGCCGAAATCTATCTGCTTGCGCTGCCGCAGGAAAATGTGCTCTCGGTACCTGTTTCGGCTATTACCGAAGAACAAGGCCTTTATTTTTTATACCTCCAGCTCGACGAAGAAGGGTACAAAAAGCAGGAGGTTACGCTGGGACAAAGTGATGGTTCACGCATTCAAGTACTTACCGGCCTAAAACAGGGCGACAAAGTAGTAACCAAAGGAGTGTACCAGGTTAAACTGGCGGCAACCACATCGGTAATACCCGAAGGACACTCTCATTAATTTAAACAGGTCAGAGAACTATGTTGAATAAGATTATTCAATTTTCGTTAAATAACCGGATGGTTATATTAGTGGTATCGGTACTGCTGATGTTCGGAGGAATTTACACCGCCACAAACATGGAAGTGGATGTTTTTCCCGATTTAAATGCGCCTACTGTTGTCGTGATGACCGAAGCACAGGGAATGGCGCCCGAAGAGGTAGAACGGCTGGTCACCTTTCCTGTGGAGACGGCACTTAACGGAGCTACTGATGTACGGCGCGTCCGTTCTTCGTCTACAACCGGCTTTTCCGTTGTGTGGGTAGAATTTGACTGGAACACGGATATCTATATAGCAAGACAGATTGTATCGGAAAAACTGGCAGTTGTGCGAGACGTCCTGCCTTCCAACGTAGGGAATCCCACGTTGGGGCCGCAATCCTCAATAATGGGCGAGGCAATGATTATCGGACTTACTGCCGATACTACATCGATGCGCGATTTGCGCACGATTGCCGACTGGACAATCCGTCCCCGCCTGCTTTCCACCGGAGGTGTAGCGCAGGTTGCCGTACTGGGTGGTGAGATAAAAGAATATCAGATTTTGCTCCATCCTGAAAAAATGAAATTTTACGATGTGAGACTCGACGAAGTGCTCAACGTGGTAAAGAATATGAATCAGAATACATCGGGAGGAGTCCTCAATGAATATGGAAACGAGTACATTATTCGCGGAATGCTCTCGACAAATAACCTGTCAGAATTAAAAAAAACGGTTGTGAAAATCGTGAACGACGTCCCCATATTAATCGAGAGCATTGCAGAGGTTACGGTTGGCAACAAGGCACCAAAATTAGGTACAGCCTCAGAGCGTGGAAAACCGGCTGTATTGATGACTGTAACGAAACAACCGGCAACAAGTACAATGGAGCTGACTGAAAAATTAGACCGATCAATTGCTGAATTACAGAAAGTGTTGCCAGCGGATGTGAAGCTGTCGACCGACATATTTCGTCAGTCTCGCTTTATTGAGAGTTCGATTAATAATGTACAAAAAGCATTGCTGGAAGGTGGTATATTCGTGGTTATTGTGCTTTTTATTTTTCTGATGAATGTGCGCACGACCCTGATATCACTCATCACTATTCCCATATCACTTGTTGTTGCCATCCTTGTTTTAAAGTTTATGGGGTTGACAATTAATACGATGAGTCTTGGTGGTATGGCGATAGCCATTGGTTCACTCGTTGACGATGCCATTGTAGACGTGGAAAATGTATTTAAACGACTGCGTGAAAACAAACAAAAACCAAAAGAGGAACAGCTAACGGTTTTGCAAGTGGTTTTTAATGCTTCAAAAGAGGTTAGGCTGCCCATTCTAAATTCCACGTTAATTATCATAGTAAGTTTTGTTCCGCTTTTTTTTCTGTCGGGAATGGAAGGACGTATGCTGGCACCACTCGGAATAGCTTTCATTGTCTCTTTAGCGGCATCCACACTTGTGGCGCTTACGCTTACCCCTGTATTGAGTAGTTATTTGTTAGGCAAAGAAAAAGCTAAAAATGGTAAAGAAGAGAGCGAACCATTCGTAGTGAGATTGCTAAAGAAAAATTACGAAAAAGCGCTTTATGGCGCTCTTCGGAATAAAAAATGGGTGTTGGGTGGCGCCGGTTTCCTGTTAATTGTTGCTCTGGTCATGTTCTTTACTTTGGGCCGTAGTTTCTTACCCCCCTTTAATGAGGGGTCTTTTACAATTAACGTCAGTACTTTGCCCGGAATTTCCCTCCAAGAGTCGGACAAAGTAGGACGAATGGCAGAAGAGATACTACTCTCCATTCCCGAAGTCAGAACAGTAGGACGCAAGACCGGGCGTGCAGAACTGGATGAGCATGCACTGGGCGTGAATGTGTCGGAAATTGAAGCGCCCATAATGTTGAGGAAACGTTCAAAAGAGGAGGTTCTTGGCGAAATTCGAGGAAAGATGAAAAAGATTCCCGGTGTAAATATTGAGATAGGACAACCTATTTCGCACCGGCTTGATGCGATACTTTCTGGAACACGCGCCAATATTGCCATCAAACTTTTCGGAACCGATTTGAACAGGATGTTCGTGTTGGGCAATCAGATCAAGTCTTCCATACAGGGCATTGACGGAATTGTGGATTTGAATGTGGAGCAGCAAGTGGAACGCCCACAACTGAAAATAACACCCAAACGGGAGTTGTTGGCAAAATACGGTATTTCCTTGTCTGAGTTCTCGGAAACCATCGGAGTAATACTTGGTGGTGAAGTAGTCTCCCAGGTTTATGAAGAAAACAGGTCATACGACCTAACGCTTAAGGTAGACGATGACAGCCGTGCCACGGCCGAAAGCATCAGAAATCTGATTATTGATGCACATGGTCGAAAAATTCCTTTGCGAAATATTGCAGAGGTTTCGTCCGCAATGGGCCCGAATACCATCAATCGTGAAAATGTATCCCGCAAAATTGTTGTGTCGGCAAATGTAACCGGTGGTGATTTGCGCGGTGCGGTAAAAGAAATTCAGAAAATAATTGACCGCGAAATAGAACTGCCCGCGGGGTATCACATTGAGTACGGCGGACAGTTCGAAAGCGAGCAAAAAGCATCTCGTACGTTGTTCATTGCCTCTCTCTTTTCAATATTGGTGATTTTTCTGTTGCTGTTTAATCAGTTCCGAAGCATTACACAGTCGGCAGTTGTTTTGCTTAACCTTCCACTAGCTCTCATTGGTGGAATTTTCACCCTATTTTTCACAAGCGGCAACATCAGCATTCCAGCCATCATCGGTTTTATTTCGCTTTTTGGTATTGCCACCAGAAACGGTATGTTACTGATATCTCGTTATAACGATTTGCAAAACGAAGGATTTTCTGCACGTGATAGCGTGCTGCACGGCTCTTTGGATCGTTTGAGTCCGATTTTGATGACAGCGTTTACTACAGCACTTGCGCTGATTCCTCTTGCCATAGGTGGAAGCTTGCCCGGCAATGAAATACAAAGTCCCATGGCAAAAGTTATTCTGGGGGGATTGTTGACTTCTACGCTTCTCAATGGATTCATTATCCCAATAATGTACCTTCTGACAAATAAGACCATTGTCAAAGAAATCATCAGGGATGACGAAATAACTGAACCATAAATTTTTGTAATCACTTTGCTTCGAATCGAATATATTTTGTAATTTAGCTTTATAGTTCTCGTTATGTTTGACTCAAAGACAAATTCAACGGATTATGGACGCTTATTAAAACAATGGATAAACTTCACACGTTTTACTATTTTCTTGATTTGGGGGGAACTTTTGCTTTTGCATTAAGCGGGGCAATTGCTGCGCGGGAGCGTGGATTGGACCTGTTTGGTATTTGTGCCATTGCTTTTACTGTAGCCTGTGGCGGGGGCATTATCCGCGATCTTTGCATTGGAGCGGTTCCGCCGGCAGGGTTAACGACGTGGTACTATCTTTTTACTTCAATGGTGGCTGCAGTGATGACAATTGGTTTATACCCTCTTGTAAAACTACTTAACCGGCCAGTGATACTTTTTGATGCTGCCGGCTTGTCTATGTTCGCAATCACCGGGGCACAAAAGACGTTGGCTTTTGGACATAATGCTGAGGCTGCCGTGCTTTTAGGAATTATTACAGCTGTGGGCGGTGGCATCTTACGCGATATTTTATTGAACAGAGTTCCTGTGATACTGGAAAAAGAGGTGTATGCATCTGCAGCCCTGATCGGCGCATTGATTGTGGTCCTGGGAGACTATTTCAACTGGTTAACCAGAGATTGGATTTCAGCCATTGCATTAATTGCATGCTTTACATTGCGTATGTTGGCTCTTCGTGGCCGTTGGAACCTGCCGACTTACTCAAACAATAAATCCACCTTGAGAGATTGAAAAAATATCAAATTTTTCCGCCTGACTGGCAATTTTAAATCTGTGTGTCAGAATAAAAAAAACGGTTTCGAGAAATTACCTGAAACCGTTTACTGAATTGAGTAGCGAGAGGGGGGCATGATCCCCCGACCTCATGATTATGAATCATGCGCTCTAACCAACTGAGCTATCTCGCCATTAAAATACAGAACACCGTGGTTGGCTTTTGGGACCTCATGATGATGAATCATCTGCTCTGACCAACAAACAAAACAGGAAGTTTATTCCCGAATTCGAGGTGCAAAAGTAGTACAACTTTTTGAATTCTGCAACTAGAAAAACCAAAAATATTACCAGAAAACACAAGAACTGTTTTTTAAGTGGATACCCTGTAATTTTTTCCGGGAAAAATAAAGGGAAAAGTGAATGGCTGAATAGCATTAGTCATCATAAAATTGTAATTTTGCGGGATAAATAAGGCGTATAACGCAACCTACAAATTCAACGACGTGATCTATCCCGATAATTTTGAGCAAAAAATAGAATTCAACAAAGTACGGCAGCTGATCTCCGACCGGTGTTTGAGCATACTTGGACGAGAGAAGGTGGAGGAGATGCATTTTTCTGCTTCTTTTGATGATATAAGCACGCTTTTATCGCAAACGGAGGAGTTTGTGCGTATCAGGGAGGAAGAGGATACTTTCCCGGCCGATCATTTTTACGATCTGCGCCCGGTACTGAGGCACGTGCGTGTGGCAGGTGCCTGGATCGACCAGAGTGCACTTTTCGAACTGCGCCGTTCGCTGCAGACTATCAACGGCATTGTGGCATTTCTGCGGCGTGACGAAGAGAAGACACCCCGCTATCCTCACTTGCTTGCGTTGGCGGGTCATGTGGTTGTTTTCCCGGAGATTACCAAAAAAATTGACAGCCTGCTGGATGGCTTTGGCCAGATGAAGGACAATGCTTCCTCCCGCCTGTCGGAAATTCGGCGTGAACTTACCTCCACGACGAATGGAATTTCCAAAAGTCTCAATGCCATCCTGCGGAAGGCACAAGCCGAAGGATTTGTGGAAAAAGATGTGGCACCAAGTATGCGCGATGGCCGACTGGTGATTCCGGTGAACCCTTCCTTTAAGCGAAAGATCAAAGGGATCGTACACGACGAATCGGCATCGGGCAAGACCGTCTTTATTGAACCGTCGGAGGTGGTGGAAGCCAACAACCGAATCCGTGAGCTTGAAAGTGATGAGCGACGCGAAATTATTAGAATATTGGTTGATTTTACAGACTATCTTCGCCCCTATCTGTCCGACTTGCTGGAGTCGTATGAGTTTTTGGCGAAGATCGATTTTATTCAGGCCAAAGCGGCTTTCGCGCAACAAATAGGAGGAATCAGGCCTTCTCTTGAAGATGTACGGCTGATCGATTGGGTTGAGGCGGTGCACCCGCTGCTCTATCTCTCCCTGAAGAAGCAAAACAGGAAAATTGTTCCGCTTGATATCACACTGGAGGAAACACGCAGAATCCTGGTAATCTCCGGTCCTAACGCAGGTGGCAAGTCGGTCTGTCTGAAGACGGTCGGCTTGCTGCAATACATGGTACAATGTGGCTTACTGATTCCGCTAAAAGAAAATTCCAAAGTCGGTGTCTTTGAAGATATCTTTATCGATATTGGTGACGAGCAATCTATCGAGAACGATCTTTCCACATACAGCTCGCATCTGATGAACATGAAATATTTCGAAAGAAACTGTCATGCGAAGTCTTTGCTGCTGATCGATGAATTCGGGAGCGGTACCGAGCCGCAGATAGGTGCTGCCATTGCGGAGGCCCTGCTCGATCGGTTTAACAGACAACAATCGTACGGTGTGATTACCACGCATTATCAGAATCTGAAACATTTTGCCAACGAACATGAGGGGGTAGTGAATGGGGCCATGTTGTATGACAGGCATGAAATGCAGCCGCTCTTTCGCCTTTCCATTGGTAACCCCGGTAGTTCCTTTGCGGTGGAAATAGCCCGTAAAATCGGCTTACCGGAGGAGGTGATTGCACATGCTTCAGAGATTGTGGGGAGCGACTATATCAACATGGACAAATACTTGCAGGATATTGCCCGCGACCGGCGTTACTGGGAGCGAAAACGCGACGAGATACGCCGTGAGCGCAACCGTCTGAAAGAGGTCGCCACGAAATATGAGACCGGCCTGGAGGATATCAACAAAGAGAAAAAGGAGATTCTTGCTCAAGCCAGGCAGAAGGCAGAACAGATGCTGGCAGAAAGTAACGCTCGCATTGAAAATACCATCCGGGAAATTCGCGAGGCAAAGGCTGAAAAAGAAAAAACCAAACAGGTTAGAGAGTCTCTAAGCCATTTCAGAAAGCAGGTGTTGGCTGCCGATCACGATGAGAGGGAGATAGCAGGTCAAAAGAAACTGGCCAAAAAGGCAAAAAACACTTCCTCATCATCTGCGGTCATCCAGGAAGAACCGCTAGTAGGGGATGCTGTACGCATCAAAGGACAGACCACTACAGGCGAGGTGATGGAAATAAACGGTAAAAAAGCAATCGTTGCTTTTGGAATGATCAAAACCACGGTTGATCTCTGTAGTCTGGAACTGGTGAGCAACAATCAGCTTAAAAAGGAAAAGAAAGCATCGAATACCCGCGATCTGCTGCATGAGCGGAAATTGAATTTCAGGCAGGATATTGATGTACGGGGAATGCGGGGGGATGAGGCACTCCAGGCGGTCATGTATTTTATTGACGATGCGATTCAGCTGGGCGTTGCACGGGTGCGCATTTTGCATGGAACCGGTACCGGGGCTTTACGCCAGATTATTCGTGAATATCTGGGTACGGTGCATGGTGTGTCGCATTTTCAGGATGAACATGTACAGTTTGGCGGTGCGGGAATTACGGTGATTGATTTGGAGTAGGAACTACTGTTAGGGAAAGCCAAAAACCGGATTTGCCTCTTCGATAATCAAAATATTTTTTATCTTTGTCCACGATATTAAAAATTGCATTTAAATTAACATAAAATACCTTCTGATGGTAAAATTTTCAAAACCCTTCTGGGTTGCCAATTTTGTAGAGCTCCTGGAGCGATTGGCATATTATGCGGTCTTTATTGTAATTACCCTCTATCTGTCAAACGTTTGGGGGTTCTCTGATATTGAGGCAGGTGTGATTGCAGGACTATTCTCGGCTTCCCTTTATCTGCTACCGCTGTTTGCCGGTGCCTATGCCGATAAAATAGGTTTCCGCTCGGCGATTCTTCTCGCGTTCACCTTACTTACCGTGGGGTATGCAGGGCTGGGTGTTTTGCCCACGATGCTCGAGAGTGCCGGACTGGTAGATTATGAAATGACCACTACCTATACGGGGCTGAAAGAGAGTTATCTGCGATGGTCTATCGTTGCGCCGCTGATACTGGTAGTAATTGGAGGATCGTTCATCAAGTCTGTTATTTCAGGGACGGTAGCCCGTGAAACAACACCGGAAAATAGAGCGCGCGGTTATTCCATCTTTTACATGATGGTAAATATTGGCGCATTTACCGGCAAAACCGTGGTCGATCCGCTGCGTAGGAGCATGGGAGACCAGGGGCTTGTATACTTGAATTATTTTTCGGCAGCAATGACGCTTCTGGCGCTGATTGCCGTATATCTGTTTTATCAATCGGCCAAAACAGAAGGCAAAGGGAAAAGCTTTGCCGAGATTGGCCGTTCGTTGGTAAAGGTGGTTTTTAACGGTCGACTGATGCTATTGATCCTGATTGTGAGCGGCTTCTGGGTTATTCAAAGTCAGATGTATGCCACCATGCCCAAATATGTGATAAGGTTGATTGGAGAGAGTGCCTCCCCCGGGTGGTATGCGAATGTGAATCCGCTGGTGGTTTTTGTGACTGTAAACTTCGTGACTTCCATGATGAAAAAACGAAGTGCCATCACCTCCATGATGGTGGGAATGTTCATTATCCCTCTCTCTGCACTTATTATGTCTTTTGGTACGCAAATTGGGGAAGATTATATTCTGGGATTGCATCCTGTGGCGTTCATGATGATCATAGGCATTGGCATGCAGGCAATTGCGGAATGTTTTATTTCGCCCCGTTACCTGGAATATTTTTCGCTGCAGGCGCCTAAGGGGCAGGAGGGCCTTTATTTGGGATTTAGCCATCTGCATTCCTTCTTCTCGTTCCTGTTTGCCTTCGGCCTTTCGGGATTTTTGCTGGATAAATATTTACCCGATCCACGGTTGTTCACGGGGGAGTCCGGTGTATTGGACACGGTTGCTTATGCTGAGGCCACGCAAAACGCGCACCATATCTGGTATGTCTTCGTGGCTATCGGCGCTATTTCTGCCATTGCCCTTCTTATTTACGGACAGGTAACCCGCAAGATGGATCGCAGGAGTGAGCAAAAGTCATAAAAAATAAACATGTCACCTCCTCAAGGTGTTATGTTAGGTATAAACAACGTATATAAAATCAATAGAGAAATATGAGATTAGATCTGAGTTCACACATTACTTTCGAACGGGTTCCCAAGAAGTACTACCGTCCGGAAAACGATTTTGAAGAGTACAATCTTGCACGGTATGAGAAGTTGCCTGTCGCAATCTATGAAGAGGCCAGGAGAGCTGCCAAAAAGGTGGCAAACGACATTGTGGAAGAGATGTTACAAAAACAAAAGAAGGGAGAACATTTTGTGCTTGGAGTCAGTGGAGGTACTTCGCCACTGCCGGTTTATGAAGAACTGGTCAGGCAACACAGGGAAAAAAACGTGAGTTTTAAAAATCTGGTTGTTTTTAACACTTATGAGTTTTATCCTGTGCTTGATTTTTCTTTCAGCAATCTGCAGATGTTGAAGGACCTTTTTTTAAATCAAATAGATATTGATCCGGAAAACATCTTCTCACCCGATGCAACCATCGAGAAGGATCTGATTGCCGAGAACTGTGATGCATTTGAGAAGGATCTGGCCGATAAGGGTGGACTCGACTACCTGTTGTTGGGATTAGGGAGCAAGGGGAACGTGGGCTTTAATATGCCTGGAAGCAGCCTTCACTCACAAACAAGGCTTGTCATGCTTGATGGAGACTCACGCAAAGATATTGCCCGCAACTTCGGCTCACTCGACAAAGTACCGTTAAGCGCAATCACCATGGGGCTATCCGACATGATGGATGCCAAAAAGATTGCCCTCCTGGCATGGAGCGAACAAAAAGCCGGGAGCATCCGGGATATTGTGGAAGGCCCTGTAACTGATTTGGTTCCCGGCTCAATCCTGCAGACTCATCCTGAAGTAAAAGTGTTTGTGGACCTTGCGGCAGCCTCGGAGCTAACGCGCATTAGCTGGCCTTGGCTTGTCACCAATTGCGAGTGGAACAGCAAGCTCATTCGTCGGGCCATAGTATGGCTCTGTGGTGTGGTGAACAAGCCTATCCTGAAGTTGACCAACAAGGATTACAATGACAATGGGCTGAGTGAGCTAATCACCCTCTATGGATCAGCTTACAATGTAAACATCAAGATATTCAACGATCTGCAGCATACCATTACCGGTTGGCCCGGAGGAAAACCTGATGCAGACGATACCTATCGACCCGAAAGGGCAAAGCCCTATCCCAAAAAGGTAATTATTTTCAGTCCGCATCCCGATGACGACGTGATCTCCATGGGGGGTACTTTTCAGCGACTGGTAAATCAGGGTCATGAGGTGCATGTGGCTTACCAAACATCCGGAAACATTGCAGTGGGAGACGAAGAAGTAATCCGCTATATCTCGGTTCTGAATAGCATGCGTAAAAAATTCAATCCCGAGAACACCGGTCTTCTGGAAAAATATGAGAAGATTCGTCACTATCTCTTGCACGAAAAAACGAAGGAGGATATCGATACACCCGACATCCTTTTTATCAAGGGGAGAATACGTCGCGAAGAAGCCCGGTCGGCAGACAGATACGTAGGCCTTCCCGAGGAAAATATACATTTTCTTGACCTTCCCTTCTATGAAACAGGCAAGGTGAAAAAAAATCCCATTTCCGAAAGGGATGTGACGATTGTCAAAGATTTTATTGAAACCATCAAACCGCATCAGATCTATGTTGCAGGAGATCTTGCAGACCCGCATGGCACCCACAAGGTGTGTCTCGATGCCATTCTTGGAGCCATCGACATCTTCAAGGAAGAAGAATGGTTCCAAGATTGCCGCGTCTGGATGTACCGTGGTGCCTGGATGGAGTGGGAGATAGATCATATTGAAATGGCCGTACCGCTTTCTCCCGAAGAACTGCGCCAGAAACGAAATGCTATTTTGAGACACCAGTCTCAAATGGAGAGTGCTCCATTCCTTGGTGACGACGAGAGATTGTTCTGGCAACGCTCGGAAGAACGAAACCGTGCCACGGCCGATATGTACTGGAAGCTTGGCCTGGCCTCTTACGAAGCAATAGAGGCCTTTGTGGAGTATATTCCGGTACAATAATTTGACCGGTAAATATCCAATTACAAAAAAGCTGTCATACAAGACAGCTTTTTTGATTTCAGGAGCTATTTTGTTAAACCAGATGAGTAGAGCCGAGCTTGTGCGAGCCATGCCATCGTGAGAATTGAAAATCGAGGAGCGGAGGCGACTCAATTGAAAATCGAGGAACGGAGGTGACTCAAATAGTCTAACTTTTGTGAACTTTTGGCAATGGAACAAAAAAAAAGTTGTATATTGCAAACCTGTTTTAAAACAACACATGTCCAAAGAAAAATTCCATATCGAGTTCCTTATGGGAAACGCTACTCAGAGTAGCTTGTGGCGTATGGTCAGCCAAATAGACGGTCTTTCGGAATGGTTTGCAGATGAGGTGTCAATGGATGAGACCGAGACTATTTACACATTCTATTGGGGAAAAACACAAAATCAGGCAGTTATTGTAAACCAGAAACCGCAATCAAGTATCCGCTATCAATGGATCGACGAGGATGAAGAGAATTGTTATTTTGAGTTCATGCTGCACAAGCTGGATTTGTCGGGCGACATGACGCTGGAGATCACCGATTTTGCAGAACCCGATGAAAAAGGAGATTCCATCGCTTTGTGGGAGTCGCAAGTAGACGAGATGAAGAGAAGGTTGGGCATCTGAGCCTGTTCATGATTTATTTTGCTCCCTTTATTAATCATCTTTACCTATTCGAAACCACAATTGTCCGTTTGATTTTATTATCTTTGCCTTCAATTTAAACGGGTCCCTTTTTGTTCAGATTTAATGAGTAAATTTTTCCACATAAAGCGGTTATATGGCTATATATTAAAGACCTTTATACCGCTTTTTCTGATGACTTTTGCCATATGCCTGTTTCTGGTGTTGATGCAATTTTTATGGAAATATGTGGAGGATATGGTGGGCAAAGGCCTGGGGCTTGATGTGATCGGGGAGATGTTTTTTTATGCAGCCCTGAACCTTATTCCCATGGCATTGCCGTTGGCCATTTTATTGGCATCGCTGATGGTTTTCGGAAATATGGGAGAGAATCTGGAACTGTTGGCCATCAAGTCGGCAGGTATTCCCTTGCTGAAAATCATGAAGCCTCTCATAATCCTTATCTTTCTTATCAGTGTGGGGGCATTCTTTTTTCAGAATAATGCCATTCCAAAGATACAGACCAAATTCTATTCGCTGCTCATCTCCATACGCCAGGCTTCTCCCGAGCTGGATGTGCCCGAAAGCGTTTTTTATAAAGAAATTGATGGTTACAACATTTATGTCGATAAAAAAGATCGCAAAACGGGAATGCTGTATGATGTGCTCATTTACGATGTAGCTAACGGATTTGACAACATGGCTGTAATCATTTGTGATTCGGCTGAAATGAACTCGACCGAAGACAAAACCATGCTGATCTTCACCATGTACAACGGGCAGCAGTTCCAAAATTTCACACAAGGCACTACTCCCCGGCATGCTGTCGATTTTGTACCATACGCAAGAGAAAATTTCGATACGAAGACCATGATGATCTCTTATGATGCCAATTTTAACCGCATGGGAGAGGAGGTGATTGAAGGAAGTTCAACCAGTAATTATGTGTCCAAGAACTTATCAGAGCTGGGTACATCCATCGATTCCATGACGATGATTATGGACAGCGTGAACAGGGTAGACCGAAACCTGATGAAAAATTACTCCTACCTTACTTTTCGCAATAGTTATCCCTCTGAAAAGAAGGATTCACTCATGGCGGGTTCATTGGATACCCGAGTGGAAGTTCCACGACCCGATACGTTGCTGCAGTCAAAAGAACTAGAACAGCAATCGACTATCCTGCAAAGCGCTTTTATGAAGGCCGACAACAATAGCAACGAGTTTCTTTTCCGGTCACTCAATAAAACCACCACCCAAAAGACCATCAACCGCCATTGGATAGAATGGCACCGCAAATTTACCATTCCCTTTACCTGTCTTATTTTCTTTTTTATTGGTGCTCCGTTGGGATCCATCGTTAGAAAGGGCGGTTTGGGGACACCTATCGTCATTTCGGTGGTGCTCTTCATCATTTACTATATTGTGGATAATGTTGGATACAAGATGACGCGCGACGGGGTATGGGAACATTGGTTTGGGATGTGGTTCAGTTCGCTCATTCTTCTTCCTGTCGGCATCTTTTTGACCTACAAGGCAATGAACGATTCGGTGATTATGAATGCAGATACCTATTGGGAATTCTTTAAAAAATTATTCTTCATTCGTGAAAAAAGAAAATACCCGGTAAAAAGCGTAATCATCGACCGTCCCGGATACGAAGAAATTGTTCGTTCACTGTCAGGGCTTTCGGATGAGATAGACCGTTATCTCATCAAATACAACCGTTTATCATATAAAACCTATTGGACCGATGGTGCATACGAAAAAGAACTGCACACTATTAAAAGCTCCATGGAGATCATTCTTAGTCAATTATCCAACTCCCGGAGTTTGGAAGAACTGGCAAAGGCAGAGGAGTTCCCGGTGCTCATTACGAAAATACGGTTGTTAAAAGCCTGTTCTGTTTGGGCTAAAATATGTATGTATCTTTTCCCTGTGGGATTTGTCCTGCGAATATTATCGGTACCGTTTGAACTCAGGACCAAAAAAGACCTGAAAGATGTAAAACGTCTGAGTGGCGAAATGATTGAAATTATAAGTGAAACACATGCACCTGGCAGCGTGTTTATAGCGTAAAAAACTAAATTGAGATATGCAAAAAAAAATTACATTAGACACCATAGAGGAAGCTATTGAAGAGATCCGAAAAGGAAATTTTATCATTGTTGTTGACGATGAAGACAGAGAGAATGAAGGCGATTTGATTATAGCGGCAGAGTGTATTACTCCGGAGAAGATAAACTTTCTGGAAACCCATGCCCGTGGGCTCATTTGCGCCCCGATCACGAAAGAACGCGCCGAAGAGCTGGAGTTGCCGATGATGGTTACCCATAACACATCCATACACTCTACTCCCTTCACCGTTTCCATCGATCTTCTTACTCATGGCTGCTCAACAGGTATATCGGCTTACGACAGGGCGCAGACAATCCTTGCTCTTACGAGAGAGGAGACAGCACCGGAAGATTTTGGCCGTCCGGGTCATATTTTTCCGCTAAGAGCACAGTCAAAGGGGGTACTCCGCAGGGCAGGACACACCGAGGCAACCATCGATTTTGCCCGTTTAGCCGGATTGTATCCTGCAGGAGCACTCGCTGAGATAAAAAGAGAAGATGGTTCAATGGCGCGCCTTCCCGAATTGATGGAGATGGCCAGAAAATTCAATCTTAAGATTGTGTCAGTGGCCGATTTAATCAAGTATAGATTGCAGACTGAGTCGCTCATCGAACGGGGAGAGGCGGTGCATCTTCCTACCGAATACGGTGAATTTAAAATGATTCCCTTTCTGCAAAAAGCTACCGGACAGGAGCATGTTGCACTCATAAAGGGCGAGTGGCACGAAAATGAATCAATCCTGGTGAGGGTGCATTCTTCGTGCATGACCGGCGATATCTTCGGGTCTATGCGGTGTGAATGCGGAGAGCAGCTGCACAAGGCATTGCAGCTGATTGAGAAGGAGGGCAGAGGCGTACTGGTCTATCTGAATCAGGAGGGACGCGGTATTGGGCTCATGGCCAAGGCTGCGGCATACAAGCTGCAGGAACAGGGCCTCGACACCGTTGATGCCAATCTGCATCTTGGATATCAGGCCGACGAAAGAGATTATGGCGTGGGGGCTCAGATTCTGCGCAGCCTTGATGTGCGGAAAATGAGGTTGATGACCAACAATCCCAGAAAACGGATCGGCCTGGAGTCGTACGGCCTGGAAGTAGTGGAAAATGTGCCGCTGGAAATCACGCCCAATCCTTATAACCATTTTTATATGGAGACGAAAAAAAAACGCATGGGCCATGTGCTGAGAAATATCAAATAGCACAGAGAAAAGATATCGTGAATTTAACAGGTTTATCGTGAAAGATTACGCAGATCTCCTTTATATGTTGGTGGGTTGTGGGATAGGTGGCATTCTGGCATGGATTATTGTTTCGCTGTACAGACAGTCGAAAACCGTTCCCAGAAGCAGATTTGAGACACTCTCGCAGGAGAATCAAAAGCTGAACACCCAACTTGCTGTCTCCAGTCAGAGACTGTCGGATATGGAACAGGATATTGCGCGTTATAAGTCTGATCTGAAGACAATTACCGATGAATTTAACGAGACCAACAAGTTGCTTGCCACGTACACAGCAGAAAATAAAATGCTGACCGAGAAGCTGGAGCTGCAGAAGAAAGAGATGGAGTCCATTCATAAACAGTTCAACTTGGAGTTTGAGCAGATTGCATCAAAGATACTGGAGGAGAAAACCGAAAAATTCACGAACCTGAACAGAGAAAATCTGGATAGGATCCTAAAACCGCTGGGAGAGAATATCGATACGTTCCGCAAGAAGGTGGAAGAGGTGTATGTCACCGAGGCGAAGGAGCGTTTCTCATTGGGGCAGGAAGTAAAAAACCTGCGGGAGCTAAACGACCGTCTCAGTAACGAAGCCAACAACCTGACCAATGCGCTCAAGGGTAATTCCAAAACACAGGGCGACTGGGGGCAGGTGATCCTGGAGAACATTCTGGAGCGGTCAGGGCTGGTGAAGGGAAGGGAGTATTTCGTCCAGGAATTTCTGAAAGACCATGATGGAAATTACTATACCGGCGAGAACGGATCCAAAATGCAGCCGGACGTGATTATTGCGTATCCAGATAACCGAAAGGTGATCATTGACTCAAAAGTATCACTCACGGCATATGCTGGCTATACCGGCAGCGATAATCCGGAAGAACAGAAGAAGTTCATTGGGGAACACCTTCGTTCGGTACGGAAACATATCGATGAGCTGAGCCGGAAAAGCTATCAGAATTATGCTGATTCGCTCGATTTCGTGATGATGTTTGTCCCCAATGAACCGGCATATATGCTGGCCTTGCGCCATGAGGAGAGCCTCTGGCAATACGCTTACGAAAAAAAAATTCTGCTGATCAGTCCCACAAACCTGATCGCTGCATTGAAATTAATTGTAGATTTGTGGAAGCGTGAATACCAAAACCGCAATGCTTTAGAGATTGCTGATCGGGGTGCTGCGCTGTACGATAAGTTTGTCAACTTTGTCGATTCTCTTACCGATATTGAAATTCATCTCAACAGGGCCCAGCGAAGTTATGAGAGTGCTTACGGACAGTTGAAGGCAGGTAGGGGAAATCTTATCGGACAGACAGAGAAGCTGCGCGAGCTGGGAGTAAAAGCCAGAAAATCGCTGCCGCCCTCTTTGCTCGACGAAATGGATGACGACCGGAACGAATTGCAGGCTCCAATAAATTAAGTGGCACAAAAACCACAAAGCAAAACACCGAAAACAGATCACAGAAAAAAAGAAGAATATGTACGGAAAAATACAACAACTTTTGCAGGCTGAGTTGAAAGCCATAGAGGAGGCAGGCCTTTATAAAAATGAACGGATCATTGTTACGCCACAACGCGCAGAGATCAAGGTACAATCCGGTCAGCAGGTACTCAACTTCTGTGCCAACAACTACCTCGGTTTATCCGATCATCCACGGTTGATCGCTGCAGCAAAGAAAGCCCTTGACGAACGGGGCTACGGCATGTCGTCGGTCCGGTTTATCTGTGGCACACAGGATTACCACAAGGAACTTGAAAAAACCATCAGTGATTTTTTTAAAACAGACGATACCATTCTCTATGCATCCTGTTTCGATGCCAACGGAGGTCTCTTTGAACCTCTTTTTACCGAAGAAGACGCCATCATCTCCGACTCGTTGAACCACGCATCCATCATCGACGGGGTACGTCTCTGCAAAGCCAAACGTTACCGCTATGCGAATGCCGACATGGTCAGTCTGGAGGAAAGTCTGCAGGAAGCACAGGAGCAACGTTTCCGAATTATTGTCACCGACGGCGTATTTTCAATGGACGGCAACGTGGCGCCACTCGATAAAATCCTGCTGTTGGCAGAAAAGTACGATGCACTAGTCATGGTCGACGAGAGTCACTCCGCCGGTGTGGTGGGCAAAACCGGAAAAGGAGTTACGGAACAATATGGCGTCATGGGCAAAGTGGATGTCATCACCGGCACCCTGGGCAAAGCCTTCGGGGGTGCTATCGGCGGGTTTACCTCCGGACGACAGGAGATCATCGACATGCTGCGTCAGCGTTCGCGTCCTTATCTCTTCTCCAATTCCATTCCTCCCATGGTGGCTGCATCGGGTGTGGAAGCTTTTCGTTTGCTGCAGGAATCAAATCATCTACAGGACAAACTGCACGAGAACGTGGATTACTTTATCGCAAAGATGAAAGAGGCTAATTTCGACATTAAGCCCACACAATCGGCTATTTGTGCCGTGATGCTCTACGATGCCAAACTATCACAACTGTTTGCATCCGAACTGCTCGAAGAAGGAATCTATGTGACCGGATTTTATTACCCTGTGGTACCCAAAGAGCAGGCACGTATCCGGGTACAGCTCTCCGCAGGATATGAAAGGGCACATCTTGACAAAGCTATCGATGCATTTGTCAAAATTGGAAAAAAATTAGGGGTAATTTGATTTTGTGTCAGTGATTTGTAGTTGTCGAACTGAAATTTGAAAACTGAATAAAATGAAGGCACTGGTAAAACGAAGACCCGAAAAAGGCATCTGGATGGAAGAAATACCCGTTCCTTCCATCGGCGTGAACGATGTATTGATTAAAATAAAGAAAACAGCTATTTGCGGGACCGACCTGCATATTTATAAGTGGGACGACTGGTCACAGAAAACCATCAAAACCCCCATGACAATCGGTCACGAGTATGTTGGTGAAATTGTGGATATGGGCAGTGGCGTAGAAAACCTTAAAATCGGAGATCGGGTGACGGGTGAGGGGCACATTGCTTGCGGACATTGCCGTAACTGTCGGCGTGGCAAGCTGCATGTGTGTGAGAATACCGTCGGCGTGGGCGTCAATCGCGATGGTGCATTTGCAGAATATCTCTCCCTGCCGGCATCGAATGTGGTGAAACTTGACTCCCGTATACCCGATGAAATTGCTTCCATCATGGATCCTTTTGGCAATGCCACCCACACAGCCCTGTCTTTTCCGCTGATTGCCGAAGATGTGCTGATTACCGGAGCAGGTCTTATCGGCAGCATGGCCACAGCCATTTGTCGTTTTGCGGGTGCACGCTATATCGTAGTGAGTGATCTGAGTGAATACCGTCTCCATATAGCCAGAAAGATGGGCGCCACGCTCACCGTCAATCCTTCAAAAGGGGAAACTATTGCGCAGGCAGTGAAGAAGCTGGGTATGCGCGGCTTCGATGTGGGGCTGGAGATGTCCGGCTCACCGGCAGGTTTCCGCGAGATGATCGACAACATGTACAACGGTTCCAAAATATCCCTGCTGGGCATCCTGCCCAACAACACAACGGTCGATTGGAACGAAGTTATATTCAAGGCATTGACTCTAAAGGGGATATATGGTCGGGAGATGTGGGAGACATGGTACCAGATGGAACAGATGCTTATTTCAGGCCTCGACCTGTCGCCTGTCATCACGCACAGATTCGGTATCGACGAATTCCAAAAGGGATTTGATGTGATGGAAAGCGGAGAGTGTGGAAAAGTTATTTTAAGCTGGGGTTGATATGAAACAACTGATAATTCTTCGTCACGGCAAAGCCGAACAAGATACAATGGCCAAGGACGATTACGATCGTGTCCTTACCGATCGTGGCCGGAAAAATGCGGATGCCATGGGGAGCTATATCCTAAAGAGATTTGGTACACCCAACCTCATTCTTTCTTCTTCCGCAAGAAGGGCACACGAAACGGCCATCCTTGCCGCACGGCAAATTGGTTATCCAGAAGATGAGATTCAAACAGACCAAAACCTTTATTTTGCACCCTCCCGGTGGATACTGAATGTCCTTTCCAAGTTGACGGACGACGTGGAGAGCTGTCTTTATGTGGGACATAATCCGGGAGTGACCGACCTGATCAATGATTTGGGTGTGAGGCTTGACAACCTTCCTACTTGCTCGGCAGTCTGTTTTGAGTTTAATGTCGACAGCTGGTCCGATATTTCGGTGGAACGTGCCAACTTCAGATGGCTGAAATTGGCCAGAGAGCTCTGATTGATTATTCCTCTTTGTCCATCTTACACTTGTAGGATGCTGAAAGAATATGATAGGCTTTTGAACGGAGAGCGAGAAGTGATAACAAAAGCATGAAAACACCTGCCACCACGAAGGTGAGCGCAATGCCGCGCGTATCGCCTTCCCCCAGTAGCCGGCCAAATACCTGTTTTCCTGCATCGCTCTTCATATACGGAATAATAATAGTTTGTGCCAAAGGACCAATTATGAAGATTGAAACAGGCGTCACGCCTGCTTCTACTGTTTGTGCGAACCCAAAAACCCGACCTTGCTTTGGCTTTGGTACAACGGTCTGGATAATGGTCTGTTCACCTGCTTCAATGATCGGCGCAATGAGCATATAAAGAAACATTCCTCCCACAAATAAAACCGACCCTTCCCGCAGGGTGAAAAAGATACAGATGAAGCTGATGAGTATGTAGCCGAGAAGTAATGAGCGAAGTGGGCTTTTGCCAAGTCCCAGCTTTCCGATGAGTAATCCTCCCAGAATAAATCCGGTACCGGTAAATCCAAGGATAATACCCCAGATCTCCACCGGGAAGAGAGTGAGCCCGTACGGATCAAGCAATACCGCAAAGACACCACCGATGAAATTATTGAATGTGGTGAAGAAAATAAGTGCCATCAGTCCCGGCACCATATGTATTGCTCTGAAAGCTCCCCGAAAATCGATATGGCTGTTTTGCAGGTGTCTGTCGTGTACAATCTGTTCTTCGGGAATGGAGAGAAAGAAAAGATGAACCAATGTGGCAGCCGACAGCAGCAATGTAATAAAAATGGCCCAGTTCATTCCCAGGTAGCCGATAATGAGTCCGCTGAACACGGTGTTGGCGATCATCCCGAACCCCTGAATTGTTCCTATCATGCCGTTGGCACGGGCATAGTCCTGTTTCGGCACAAGCAGAGATACGGTAGTGGAGAGTGCAATCCCCCGAAGATTACCGGTTAGTGCACTCAATAAAAGAGGCAGCGAGAAAAGCCAAAATGCGGGTGAAGACATGTTGGCAATATGGGTTGTGCCGGTCAGAAAAAAAACAGTGCTCGCCAGCAGCAGTAGTATCATTGTTACAACCGATGCCCCCGTCATCACCTTTTTCTTCTTGTGTTTATCGACAATTGTCCCGAAAAACATGCTGGACAGAGTAACCAGCAGCATATAGGTGCCGCTGAGTACCGAGAGTACCAGCACCGACTTGGTTTCGAGGTAAATCCAGAATGAAAAGGCGCTCCAAAGCAGGTAGGTGCTTGTGTTGGCGACGGCTATGTTGACGAGAAGACGAAGAAATCGTTTCATCGGGATGATGCTTACTGTTTAATCACCAAAAAACGTTTTAAAGTTGACAAACTGTTTTCCGGGAATTTTATGTTGATACGAACTTTCAAAGAACGCACGTAAGCGTGGTTTTGTTTGGAAAATATGATATCAAATGCTTTTGAACAACAACCAGGCGACAAGCAAGGTGATTAAAATATTAAAAGTTTGTGCAGTGAGGAACGACCAGATATACCTGGCATTCTCCTTCTTGAATATATAACGAAAGTCGGTTTCCAGCCCTATACAGACAAATGCCAATGAGAACAGCAGGCCGCGCGCGCCTTTATTGCCCACGCTAGACAATGCTTTCCCCGTTTCGACATCGAAGGCGAAACTAAATACCAATGATGCAACCAGAAAGCCGATGACAAACTTTGGAAATCGATTCCATAAAACGCTGCCCGAAGGGCGGATATCGTTGTTTGTACCCTTGTAAGACCAATAGATGGAAATCACAAAGGCAGCTACCCCCAGGAGTACATTCTGTGCAGACTTGATGATGACGCTATATTGTTCGGCAGTTTCACCAATAAACTTGCCGGAGGCTACCACGGCTGCAGTAGTATCGATTGTGCCTCCCAGCCAGGCGCCCGCAACCTCTTCACTCAGCCCCATCCACTTGGCCAAATAGGGCAGGAGGTACATCATAGGGATGGCAACGATCAACACCAACGAAATCACGAAAGAGAGCTTTTTGGGATTTCCCTTGATGGCACCGCTGGTTGCAATCGCTGCCGAAACCCCACAAATAGAAACTGCGCTGGAGAGTAAAATTGACATCTCTTTGTCAATTTTGAATATTTTGTTGGCAACCCGGAAACTGAAATACCAAACCGACAAAACCACAATGATAGCCTGCACCATGCCCAGAGCACCTGCTTTCATGATCTCGTTGAACAGGATGGAGCTACCCAGGATCACCAATCCGGCTTTGATGTAATATTCGCTTTTTACAGCCGGAGCCAGCCATTTGGGTAGTCCCACCGTGTTGCGGATAAGCAGGCCGATAATGACGGCAAAAAATACCGACTCAAGCCCCATGGTTTTGATGGGGGTAAAGCCGGCAATGATGGTGGCCAGCCATGCCAGCAAATACACGACTGCAAAGGAGAGCAGAAACCTGCCATTGTCTTTGTTTCCCATGAAGAGATATCCCAGGTAAGCCAAAATAGCAACCATCACAGACATATATGCGTAATTCTTCATGAAGGAAGGCGAAAGGATAACAAGCAGAAGGATGACGGCACCAATAATTGTGGCCACCCAATCTTCACTTTTTAATGATTTTAACATAAGATAATGAATCAATTTTTCAGGATGAATATCAGAATTTTTCTTTGACAATTGAAACGCGTGCAAAATTAAAAAAAAATGCCAACATGAATACACTCTTCAATCTTTTATTCTCTTTTGCCATCGGGTTGATTGTCTGAAAGCCTTCATTGGTCGATGAAATCACGCAGTTTGTCTATTTCTTTTGCCTGGATTTTTTGATGGGTATACTTTTGCGGTACATTTCAGTTTAAAAGAAAAGTATCAGGCAATAACACGACTATGAAGAAATTATTTATTTTAGCGATTACGCTTTCGTTGTGTACTCTCCCGATGATCGCGCAGGCTCAATCGGAAACATCTATTTCAGGGAAGCTGATAGATGAGGAGACGGAAGAACCGGTTCCCCTGGCCAGCGTACGGGTATTACAGCGTGCGGATAGCGCCTTCGTGACAGGCAAAGCTTCCAATGCAGAGGGTTTGTTCACGATCCCTGTGAAAAGCGGATCGTATATCCTGCATATTTCCTTTATTGGCTACAACGATGTGTACCGTGATGTGCAGGTGACATCTTCACGCCCGAACGTGAAACTGGGAAATATCATCCTGAGCAATGACAACATAATGCTGTCGGAAACGGTAGTCACCGCCAAGGCTCCGGAAATTACGGTGAAGGGCGATACACTTGAGTACAATGCCGACTCGTATAAAGTTACAGAGAGTGCGGTGGTAGAAGATCTGTTGAAGAAAATGCCCGGTGTGGAAATTGACAACGAAGGAAAAATTACGGTGAATGGAAAAGAAATTAAGAAGATACTGGTAGACGGGGAAGAATTTTTCAGCAACGATCCGAAGGTGGCGTCAAAAAACCTGCCGGCTAAAATGGTCGAAAAATTACAGGTGCTTGAAAGAAGGACAGAGATGGCACAGATGACCGGATTTGATGATGGTGAGGAGGAAAATGTGATCAACCTGATGGTGCGCCCCGGGATGAAAGAAGGCCTTTTCGGCAGTGCTTTTGCAGGCTATGGCAGCAAAGAGCGTTATGAGGGAAACGCCATGGTTAATTACATGAAAGACAAAGATCAGTATACTTTCCTCGGGGGTATCAACAATACGAACAATGCCGGTTTTTCAGATCTGGCTTCCTCCATGTTTGGAAGCATGGGAGGGCGCGGTGGCCGCGGAATGATGTTTGGCGGACAAGACGGTATTGCTACTTCGGCCAACCTGGGGGGGAACTTCAGCAAGCAGTTTACGCCAAAGTTAAAGTTTGGAGGAAATGTCCGTTACGGATATACAGACAACAATGTTCTCTCCAACGTTTTCACTCAGAACTTGTTGAGTGCAGGCAATACGCTCGAAGAGGAGAGCAATGTGGCAAACAATAAAAGTCAGAACTTTAACCTGGACTTCAGGCTTGAGTGGGATCCGGACTCGCTCACCAAAATCATTTTCCGTCCCCAGGTATCGTTTTATAACAATAACCGCAACGAAACGGGTGATTTCCTCACGGTAAGTGAACTGACTGGTGATACCATCAACCATGGTGAATCGGACTATTTTTCAGAGGGAAAGGGGAAGGATATGTCATTCAATCTCGATGCAAGTCGTCAGCTGGGTAAAGAGGGTAGGGTGCTGAGTGTGCAGCTGAGAGGCCAAACAGGCGACTCCGATAACGAGGGTACCAGTAAGTCGGGTACATTCTACAACGGAACACGTCCCAACGATATCATAGATCAGCGCTTTACCAATGTCAACAGTAGCCAGTCGTGGCGAGGATATGTTTCTTACGTGGAACCGATAGGAACGAATAATTTCCTCCAATTGGCATACCAATACAGACAAAATTTTTCGGAATCCGACAAAGACACCCGTTCAAGAGATGAATCCGGAAACTACACAGTACTCGATACGCTTTACAGCAAGCGTCTGGAGAACAATTTTGTGAATCAGGAGCTGGAGGTTAACTTCAGGTCGGTTCGGGAGAAATTTGATTACCTGTTTGGCTTCTCCATGCAGCCATCCTCTTCCCGAAGTAAAACATTTATCGGATCGGACATAAAGTATGACGGGAAGCAGGACGTGATCAACTACGCCCCTATGGCACAGCTCAATTATCGTTGGAGCCGCACCCACAACCTCAGAATTCGTTATTTCGGCAATACGGATCAGCCTTCGGTTTCACAGCTTTCACCGGTCGTGGACGTTTCAGACCCCCTGAACATCAGTTACGGTAATCCCAACCTGAAACCTTCGTTTCAGCATCGTCTCAACATACGCTATCAGATATCGAATCCGGAAAAGGCAAGTTCTTTTAACGCATTCATCAATGGGGGGTACCTTACCAACGACATTGTTCGGGCCACCATTACCAATGTAAATACCGGCCGAAAGATGTCAACCTATCAAAATGTGACGGGTAACTGGAATGCTAATGGACGCATCATGTTTAATGTGCCGCTTAAAAACATCAAATTCTCGGTATTCTCCATGTCGTTTGCCAGCTACAACCTTACGAATGGTTTTTCGAAGTCCATCGTAAATGATGCAGAAGCAAACGATTTTACCGATGAAGACATGAACACCAACAAACGATTATCACTGGCCGAAGTGCTCGGCTTGAACTATCGATCCGACCTGTTCGACTTTGGTATCCGGGGAAACCTAAATTTCAATAATGTCACCAACAGTCTCCAGGGGCAGAGTGACCAGCAGTATTTCAATTATGGCGGGAATGCTACCACTGCGATTTACCTGCCATGGGATCTCACGTTGGAGAGCGATATCAATTACTCCACCAACTCTGGTTATTCCGATGGATTTGAACAGAACGAATGGCTGTGGAATGCCTCACTGCAAAAGACACTGTTTAAACAGAAAAATGGAACTATCCGCTTCAAAATATACGATATCCTGCAGCAACGCAGCAACATCAACAGAAGTGTAACTTCCAATTATATACGTGATACAACCACCAATACGCTCACAAGCTATTTTATGGTGCATTTCGTGTATCGGTTCAATATCTTTAAAGGAGGAGCCACGCGGAGTGACATGATGCCTCAGAGAGGCTACGGACACGATCATGGCGGACATGGCCGATGATTCGAAAAAAATTCATTATATAAATAATGATTGATTTATGCAAATAATCGCTAAATTTGTTGAATATATCGAAATGTAACCGAATGGGGAAGATCTTTATACAAAAACGGCGAAGCAGGTGGAACAATATAGTTGTCCACCTGTTGTTATGGGGAGTGATATTCATTCTCCCATACTTTTTTATGGATTCAGAACGTGTCTTCACCTGGCGCCCTTTTTTACGATCAATCCCTGAAATGTTGGGATTCATGCTGGTTTTTTACTTGAACTATCTCTTTCTGATCGACAAGTTCCTACACAGGGGTAAAACCAGGGAGTTCGTCATTTTTAACATTCTGTTGATCATTACCGTTGCCTTTTTGATGCACTATGGTAAAGAACTACTTGAATACTTGTTGCCTCATCTCCGGCCGAGATGGCGTGGAAGGCGCAATCATTTTTTTCCTTTTCTTTTCATTGTCCGTAATTCCACTTCTCTTTTTTTGGTGATGGGACTGAGCGTGGCACTGAAAATGACGGTACGGTGGTTTGAGGTGGACAATGAACGCAAAGAATTGGCAAAAGCAAAATCGGAGGCCGAATTGCAGAATTTGAAGAACCAGATCAATCCGCACTTTCTGCTCAACACCCTCAATAATATTTATGCACTGATTGAGTTTAATCCCCCCAAGGCGCAGCAGGCAGTTATGGACTTAAGCAAGATGTTACGCCACCTGCTGTATGACAACAACCAGACATATGTGCCGCTGCGCCAGGAAGCCGAATTTATGAGGAACTACATCGAATTGATGCGCATCCGTCTGGCCGACAATGTGAAGTTAACCACCAATTTCTCCTATTCGAAAACGGGAAATACCCTTATTTCTCCGCTCATTTTTATATCTTTGATCGAAAATGCATTCAAGCATGGTATCAGCGGTGATAAACCCTCTTTTATCGATATTTCGCTGAAAGAGCAGCCCGATGGAAAGATTGAGTTTGTATCGCGAAACAGTTATTTTCCAAAATCGGAACAGGACAAAAGCGGTAGCGGAATAGGCCTCGGACTGGTAAGACGAAAGCTGGAACTTCTATATCCGGATAGCTACCTGTGGCATACAACGATTGAAGGTGATGTCTATTCCACCGTGCTTGTTATAGACACCAAAAAACAACAGGATGATACTGAATTGCTGGATCGTGGATGATGAGCCGCTGGCTTTGTCTCTCCTCGAATCGTACGTACAAAAAACCCCTTTTCTCCGGCTGACTGGCAAATACAGCAATGCGAGGTCTGCCATGATGCATATTGCAGAAGAAAAGGTGGATCTGCTCTTTCTGGATATACAGATGCCTGAAATGAGCGGCATGGATTTCGCCCGTGTCATCAGTCACCGTACACGGATCATCTTCACCACTGCTTTCAGCGAATATGCCCTGGAAGGGTATAAGGTGAGTGCCCTCGACTACCTGTTGAAACCTTTTTCTTTCGATGAGTTTCTCGCAGCTGCCAGAAAAGCCTTGGAGTGGTTTGAAATGACCGCGGCAAAGCCTGAAGCCGAGACGATCCACGAAAACGTGGGTATTTTCGTAAAATCGGAATACCGGCTTTTGCATGTGCTGTATGAGGATATACTCTATATCGAGGGCCTCAAAGATTATGTGAAGATATACACCGAAAGTGAGCCAAAACCTATTTTATCACTGATGAGTCTGAAGCAGCTCGAAGAAGAATTGCCACCCGACCGGTTTATGCGGGTTCACCGTTCCTACATCATTCACAAAAACAAGATCAGCAGCGTGAACAAGAACCGTATCGCCATCGGCAAAAAACAGATACCCGTAGGCGAAACTTACCGAAAACTATTTAAGACTGTCATAGAGGGAAAATAAAACCCCAAAAGTAAGGCAAATACTTTTGGGGATCTTAAAATTAATGTGGAGAGCTTTTGCTGTCTCCGAATGCTTCTTTCTTACGAGAGAAAGGCAGTAAGCATCCAAATATTTTTCTCCTGTGCCGAAATAAAATCGCTCATCAGGGCAACAGTACCTTCGTCGTTACCCTCAGAAGCTGTTTCAAGTACTTCACGCTCCAGGCTGATCAACACTTTCATCGAATCGAGAAGATTTTTCCCAATTTCTTTTGCATTGCTCACAACTCCCGTTTCCTTGATGGAAGAAGTTTTCAGATATTCGGTATAATTATGAGCAGGCACGCCTCCCAGCATCAGAATACGCTCCGCTACCTCATCCACCTTTTCGGCGGTATCGTCGTAGAATTCCTCAAGTTTGGCGTGTAAGCCATAAAACTCTACACCCTTCACGTTCCAGTGGAAACCACGCAGGTTGGTATAAAAAAGCTGCAAATTGGCCAATAATTTTTGCAAACCATCCACTGTTTTTTCAGTACTTTTCGGATCTAACTGTAAATAATCTACTGTTCTCATAATGCAATAATTTAATTGTTTTGTTTATAACTACTGCAAATTTATAGATATAATATATAGCATCAAAGTATTTGCTTCTCAATATAGGATAGATTATTTCTATCTGCTTACAGGGCACGCAGGAGCTTCATTTTTTTGCCTTTTTAATTCTTTCCTGCCACAGTTCGCCTTCTTTTTTCAGATCATACCCTTTTTCTTCCGACAAATAATTGTTTATCTTGCCTTTGTACTGTCTGAAAATGGCCTGCTTTTCTTCCGAAGAACCCATGTTCATGGCTTTGTTGCGTGCATCCAGCAATTGTTGTCTGATATACTCCTTCTCTTCTGATGTGAGTGTCGGTATCATCTCGGTAAATCCTCTGTAGTTATGGGCCATTGCCCCCAGTGTCATTCCCTCTTTAATGCCGTCAATCTGTTCTTCATTTAAATATTTGGATAGGTTTTTGATATATCTCTTTTGAAGCTTCAGCAGCTTCTTTTCAGCCTTTTTCTCTACCCCGTTTTTCTTTTTTTCAAATTTACCTGCGGGGAGACCGGACTTTTTCAGTCCCTCTATTTTGGTGTTTTTGGTGTCGTGTACTTTGTTGAGATCCCAGTACTGCCTGACCATTAAGTCCCTGACTTTTTCCCGCTGTTCCCCCACAGGAATCTCAACATACTGATCCAATATTTTTTCGGAACGTTTCTTTAGTACTTCCAGGTACTGTCTTGCTTCAGCGGTCTCTGCCTTTTGTGCGATTATAGGAAACAATCCATATGCCATGAAGCAAAATACAATGATACTTCTTTTCATCCTGTTTGTTATACGATACTATTTGATTGTTGTGTAAATACTTTTTTGGTTATTCTGATGGCGCTATTGCTGATGCAGGTACCCCTTTTCACGTAGCGTATCATAGTTAAACTGCAGATTGCTCCAGTCGACTTTTGTTTCCGGATTGATCCCGTTGATAAACTTTTCTATGTTTGTATAGCCATCTCCGTTGATATCGCCGTTGGCATCCGCCGGATCGTTGGGATTCAAACCGTGTTTCTCTTCCCACCAGTCGGGCATTCCGTCGCTATCGGAATCTGTGTATGGTGTTCCGTTATATTCGGGATAACCTCCCACCTGACTGATATCGGTGATGATCCCTTTTTTGTAGGAGTCGGCAGGCAGCCTTCTTTTTACGTATTTTGAATCTTTGGCATCCAGTCCCTCCCGATATTCAATCACGCCGGTTCTTGCTTGTTTCACAATACGTGTATCCACCTCGTCTCTTTTGGGGATGGTGGCACCGGCATGATCCAATACCCATTCAAAGGCTTCCGGGGCAGGCATGATCCTTACATCGGCCATGGGAAACGGGGTTCTGGCACGAACCTGATCAAAATATTTCACTGCCTCCTCATGCGGCATGCCCAATTGAATGCCTCCGGCCCAGTTATCGTCAGACACCTCTTTGTTGTCGTGTATCCTATTTCCATTTGCGTATATTCTGCCAAAAATCGTAGAATCAATACTTCCTTTTTCGGGTTTCGCAATGCGGTATCGGATAGGACTCTCTTCGGGGGTAATGGGTCCCGGTTTATAGTAATTGTTGATGATATTCCACATTGATCTGTAATCTCCCCCATCCATGGTTCTGTTCCACCAGTTAAAGATCACGTTGTTCACGAACGAGAAGTCACCCCACATTCCCACGGAAGGATTGCGTGCCACGTTATTGGCAAAAAGATTCCGGGCCATGGTGCTGTTGAGGCCCCCGAAGGTGCTTCCAAATGCATGATTATAGGTGTCAAGCGTCTCTGCGATGATGCTATTCTGAACGGTGATGTTTACTGTAGGCAGTTTTTCCGGGCTTCTGCCGGGATGTCGATCGGGTTCCGGACTCCACATGTTTCGATAGAGAGACAGAGACTCATCCAGTCCCCAGCTTGCGGAGGTGTGATCAATGATGATGTTTCCAATTGCCTCTCCGCTTACGGCATCATCGCGTCGTAGCACGTTCACCTCGCCTCTTCTGAATCGCATGTGTCTGATAATTACGTCGTGTGTGTCGATGTCTACCGATTCGCCTGCAATCACCACTCCATCTCCCGGTGCTGTTTGCCCGGCAATGGTGATGTAGGGGGCACGAATCGAAATCGGGGTTTTCAGACGTATGATCCCCGAAACATTGAATACCACGATTCGGGCGCCTCCTGCCTCGCATGCTTCCCGAAAGGTGCCGGGGCCGTTATCTTCCAGACTGGTTACGACAAATACTTTTCCTCCCCTGCCGCCGCATGTGAACATTCCTCCTCCTTCAGCACCGGGAAAAGCCGGTATGCTGGCCTGTGGTAATGCTTTCGGGGTACCTGCCCAGGGAATATAAGGTCGACCCTCACGTGCTTCTTTTTCCACGATAGGCAATGCCTTCGCCCATGCCTCCTCTGCGCGTCGCTTTACCTCATTCATAAAAGCGTCGCCTTGTTCCTGGTCTTCTACCGGTATCAGGGGATACTGTGCCAGCATGAAGGACGGCACAAATGTGGACAGGATAAGGAACAGGCTTATTCTTGTAAAAAGTTTCATCGTATGGATTGTTTATCTGTTTATTGCTTGTGAATATTGCCGTTGGCCTGCAACGTATCGTAATGAAAGAGAGGATTGGTCCAGTCGATCTTTGTTTGCGGATCAATGCCGTTGATAAACTTTTCTATGTTTGTATAGCCATCTCCGTTGATATCGCCGTTGGCATCCGCCGGATCGTTGGGATTCAAACCGTGTTTCTCTTCCCACCAGTCGGGCATCCCGTCGCTGTCCGAATCTTTATAAGGTGTACCCTTATATTCGGGATATCCACCAACCTGACTGATATCGGTAATTATTCCCAGTTTGTAGGAATCGTCGGGTAATCTGCGATATTCAAATTTTGGGATATCCTTGAGGTTCACATTTTCTGCATATTCAATGACTCCCGTTTTTACCACCCTTGCGATTCTTTCGTCTACTGCATCGCGCCGGGGGAGTGTAGCTCCTGCATTTTCCAGCACAAAGTCATAGGCTTCACGGGCATCCATGATGGTCATTTTAGGCATAGCCATCGGCGATTTCCATCTGATTTCATTCGTGTAGTCACCCGCATTGGCAAGATCCTCTACCTGCACTCCTCCGTTCCAATTGTCGTTGGTTACGCTCTCGTTTCCTTCAACCACATTTCCATGTACGAAGGCCATGCCGTATACTTTCCGGGATAACTTGCTGCGTCCCGATTCCGGTTTCAGTAATCGGTGGCTTACCGGCCCCTCTTTGGGTGTTACGGGTCCCGGTTTGTAATAGTTATTAATGATGTTGTATTTTGCAGAGTAGTCACCTCCGTCTACCGACCGGTGCATCCAGTTGAAAATTACATTATTGACAAAGTTGAATACACCATTCCATCCGATCGAAGGATTGCGTCCGGTATTGTTGGCCCAGAGATTACGCATAAACGAACAGTTTTCTCCTCCCAAAGTGGAGCCGAATGAGTGGTTCCAGGTGTCGAGTGCTTCCGAGAAAATAGAATTCTGGATCGTGATATTCACCGTGCCCAGTTTCAGATCGCTTTTGCCGGTGCTGTCGTTCCACATATGCCGGTAAATGGACATATTCTCGTCCAAACCCCAACTGGTGGATAAATGATCCATCATGATATTTCCAACGGGATTTCCACCCACCGCATCATCACGGCGTCCGACCCATGTCTCACCTCTGCGGAAACGCATATGCCGTATCACCACATCGTGGGTGTTGATCCAGAATGACTCTCCAGCTACGCAGATGCCGTCACCGGGTGCTGTTTGTCCGGCTATGGTGATGTAGGGAGCACGAACAGCAAGGGGCGATTGCAACCGGATGATCCCCGATACATTAAAGACAACAATGCGGGCGCCACCTTGTTCACAGGCATCTCTGAATGAACCGGGTCCGCTGTCGTTCAGGTTTGTTACAGTGATTACTTTTCCGCCTCTACCGCCAAAACTATAGGCTCCACCACCTTCGGCACCCGGAAATGCGGGAATAGAGGCCTGTGGCAGATCGGAGGGACGAGCAGCCCAGGGAATATAAGGTTTGCCGGCTTTTGCCTCCGCCTCAATAATTGGAAGTGCTTTTTCCCAGGCCATGTCGGACCGGCGACGCGTCTCTTCCATTAGCTTGTTGGCTTCTTCCTGTACTTCTTTGGGGATGCGTGGGTATTGAGCTGCCAGGTATGCAAGTGGCAACAACACGAGGATAAAAGTCGATAAAAAGGTTTTCTTATTCATCTGTGTATTCTATTTAATTTAAAAGTAGACATTTTTCATTGGATTCTGTAATCATAATAAAGGTGAAAGATTAAAAAATGGCTGTCACCCATAGTAACAGCCATTTTTTAACGATAAAATGCAGCTTATTATTCCGCGGTACAATAAATGTAAGTACCATCCTGTTCCTCCGGTCCGCTGCCTGTTGGATTTGCATTGGCAATCATCCATCCTGCTGTCTGCTCAATCCAGTCGTTCCCCTTCCCAATGGTATACATGTCATAATGAATCGGGTAAACATAGTACCAACCACGCCATGCAAACAGGAAGTTTTGTTCTGTATTTTTTGTGCCACTATCCATGGCATATTTATGACCCATCCGGTTATCCTGTATGGGATCAATTGTTTCCATGCCAACACCTTCATAAAGAGCATCCAATTTCTCAAAAGCAGCGTTTCTTTGAGTTTCGCTCATCCCTCTTTTGATAGCGGGAACAGCAAGTAACAGTTCGTTTGTTTTCAACGGATGATCTATTACTGATTCGTTTGTGTTCCATTCATCAACGGGATGCACATTGTCAATGTCATATGCCCAAAGTTTGCTGGAGTGTTTTGTACCTGAAAACCTAGGAATACCAAGTTTCGTAAGAACGTTATCTTCCTTGGTGTAATTCGCTCTTCCATCTTTACCATCATAGATTTTCCATCCTTTTCCCCATGCAAGATCGGGAGTATAGGAACCCGTTGCATCATTAAAGTCGGCAAGTCTCGGGTCAAAACCGGCACCTCCTTCATAAAGCAGCCAGCGTCTCATATCCCACGAACGTTTTCCTTCGTAGGCTAATTCCACAGCACGCTCATTCAGTACGGACCGAATTGCAGAATACTTATCTGTCACATCATTCAGACCGTAATTATTGGCAGCGTCTATACCCACTCGGCTTCTGATTTTGCTTAGATAGCTCACAGCACTGCTCACCTCTCCTTTGGCTGCATAGCATTCGGCTACATTTAGCAATATTTCGGCATAACGGTATTCCAGAATATCAGTACCACTAACAGATTCACTGCCTACTGGGACATTGGGGTCAGACATTTTCCATACGATGGCCCTGCTTTTTTTCTGAGCTCCACCGTCACCCCTGCTACCGTCTGTGTAACGGAACATTTGGCTTGCAGAAGTGCTGTATTTATAGGTATAAAGCCAAATTTGAGTATTTGTTCCCGGCCACTCACATCCTGAAAAAGCAAAAGTACGGTAGAAGCGGGGATCTCTGTTTTTGTAAAATTTCTCATCGTCATATCCGTTTTCAGCCAGCGGGGCCTTTCCATTTTTCATGGGAAACTTCAACAGAACCTCATCAGGAGCAGGCATTCCGGCTCCTGTACCTGATATTACGGCACCGGGACGAATATATCCTTCCCATTTATTGAAAGCTCCATGAATCACGTTATCGCTCTTGGGTATTTTTATAATCGCTTCGGGGTTGTGCATTCCGTTGTATGCATAGAATGCTTTGTCCCAAGAATCGATATCGCTTACGCTTGTTCCATAGCCTGCTGCTGTTGCCGCTGCTTCCGCAACAAGGCTGGCATTGAGTGCTGCCTGCCACCTGGCGCTGGCCGGATTATCCCAGCTTGCGTTAAAGACCGGACTGGCAGCGTACACACGGGCCCTGCTGATCATGGCTAACGCGGCGACCGATGTGAAACGTCCGTCGTTGTCGGCATCCCAAACTGCAGGAAGCAATTTTGATGCTGCTTCGAAATCTACGCATATTTTATCAATGCATTCCTGTATCGGCATACGTAACGATCTGTCACCCGGTTGTGGTTGGTCTGTTTCGGTTGCATAGTACGGGACGCCTCCCCACAAGCGAATTGCATCGAAATAAAGCCATGCACGGGCAAAGATAGCCTGTCCTTTTAGTTGATCCCAAAAGATGTCATTTTCATATAAGTCCCGGGAACGATCTATTTCGGTAATGTAACTATTAATTAGATAAACTGTCGGGAAAAGGGTATATCTGTTAAAATTATTGTAGTTACTTGAGGAACTTCTTGGATCGTTCCAGTAGGGTGGGTTGGCAATATGATTCCCTGCTTTGGTATTCTTTCCGTTAGATCCGTTGTAACGGCCGTCTCTGAAACCGCCGTCAGATAACTCTTCCGTGTAGATATGCTGCTTTCCGCCCGTGTTTTGATCTTGTCTCATCAATGGATCGGATCCCGCGAAAGGAGAGTTATAACGTTCCAATATTTGTTTGTAGATGGTGGCAAATACAGCCTTGGCCTGTTCAGGGTCGCTAAACACATCAATCGTCGTGAGGTTGTTATAATCTCTTTTTTCCTCCAGAAATTGGTCGCTGCACGATAACAAATAGATAAGTGCGAAAGCTCCAATAAATATTTTAAATAATATTCTTTTCATGTTTTTATTTTTTCAATTGTAATCAGATTTATCAGAATGTCAGGTTTACACCCAATGTCCATGTCCTCAATGTGGGATAATCAGTTCTCCCGCCGTCATACATATTTCTGTATTTATCCGGATATGGATTATAAAAATCCCATAGATTGTTACCAGTCAGATTAAGTTGTAATCTCTCAATTTTTGCTTTCTGAAGCAATTCTTTGGGTAGATCATAACCAAAGACCATATTGCGTACATACATTCTGAAAGAGGGAACCATCCAGAAATCAGAACGCTCACCAAAAGCACTTGCAACGGCCATACTTGGGTATTTACCGTTGGGGTTTTCTTCCGGGTCAAACATATCGTTTACATATGAAAACTGAGACCAGATTAAAGTGTTATTATTGATAGCTTGACGGATGTCGTTGTCTAATGCATAATATCCACCCCATGCAGTAGAGACCATGGCAGACCAGCTGAAATTGCCCCATTCGGCTCTTAATCGGGTATTGATACCGTGACGCCTGTTGCTAGCCAGTTTGGCATAATCCTCACCATGATCACGAGAAATTACCCCGTTCGGGCCTGCAATTGTTTGGTTTTCCGTGTCAATATCTCCTGCTATATCTTCATAAGCAAGCATTCCCGGATACATTTTTTCTTTAGAGGTAACACCCAGATAGCTGGGAGTTGTTCCTGCTGCTGTTGCCAGGTCGGTAAGATACTGCCAGTATTTGTCGATATCCTCCTGTGTACGAAGCATACCATCTCCCTGACTCGTTTGTTTCCAAGTTTTGAATCCCCATTGATAATCGGGTCCGCGATAACCGGTCCAGCTGCTTTTTTCATTCACCTCTGCCGGATAATCGAACGTGGCTTGTTGTCCAAGCACAGTCTTGTTCCAACTAATGCTATAATCTACTCCAACTGAATATCTGATTGGCCCCCACGAAGGTAGAAGTGACTGATGAATCTTGTCGTTCCATCTCAGTGAAAACTCCCAACCCCATGCATCTTTTTCTCCATAGTTGATAGGAGGAAGCTTAGCCCCGATATAGATTGGTTCTTCATCGTCGGCTATAAGCATAATCAGATCCTTTGTTTTGTCGTAATAGTAATCTGTAGTGATGGCCAAACGACTGGATAATATATTAAGATCCAATCCTATGTTGTGTTTGATGGAGCTATCCCATTTTATGTTTCTGTTTGCAGTACCACTAATATTTGCGCCCGAGGTTGGTTGTCCGCCTATACTGCCAAAACCAAGCCCTCCGGTAGGACTTATCTGGTATAGCTGAAGCCAGCTCCACGCGGTCACGTTGTCTTTACCTGTTTTTCCCAAACTATATCTCAGTTTTAAGAAATCGAAAAGGGCACTCATTTTACTATTCTTAAAGAAGTTTTCCTCCGAAATAACCCATCCTGCAGATGCGGTAGGGAAAGTTCCCCAGTAGTTTTCAGGAGCAAACTTTGTGGAAGCATCGGCTCGGACAACAAACTGAAGAAGATAGCGGTTGTCGTATTTATAATTCGCCCTCCCTACATAGGACAAAGATCCGCTTTCGTATCTTCTAAAGTATGTGTCATTAGCATTCGTACTCAATGTACCTGCAGTAGCACTTACACCATTATAAGATCTTCCAGGTCCTCTATACAGTTGCTGTTCATCATGACCTTCTGCTTCACCGCGCTCAACAACGCCGGTAGCAGACACATCATGCTTCCCAAAAGTACGGTTATACATCAGCATGAAATTTATTTGTTCAGATTTAACTGTGCTTTTAGCAAAGGATACTGAGGGTTTTTTACTGATATCCGATCCTTCGGGATCACCATAGTTGATGAAATTCCAGATTGTGTGATCACCAATCAAATGCATTCCTTCTTTGTCGGTGTTGCCGGCTCGCGCAAGCATGTAGTAATCTCCTACGTTATTATTGAACGTATTGGTATGACTTACCGCATAGGTTCCTCTCACCGATAATCCTTTGATAAAGGGAAGTTCATAAGTAAGTGAAAAGTTTGCATTGAACCCGTTTTGTTCATGGAAACTTCTGGATTTAGATGCTTCATTGGCAAAAAAGTTCCAGACTGCAAATCCACTTCCCACATTGGCATCAGTGGATGTGTTTACGTAGCGAGGACCGACCCATGGGGAAGTGTAGTAGTTTTTCATCTGGTTGGTCACCGGATCCAGGAGCTCAACCTCTATCGGGATATAACCCGGCATATGGCGCAGCATTGGATAATCCTGAGAAGGACTCTGGCTACCCCAGGGTCCGGACGATATCTTTGCCTGAGGGTTGTTTCCTGTACGCTTTGTGTTAAATCCGGAAACAGAAGCAGATAATTTCATTCCTGACATCACTTTCATGTCTCCGCCGGTGCGGAAGGTCCATTTGTCGTAGTCCTGCACACTTCCAAGATTTGTCTCTTGGTTTTGATAGTTCATGCCGGCAAAGTAGGTTACTTTATCGGTACCTCCGTCCACAGTTAATGAATGACGTTGAGACAACGAGGAGTTCCAAGCCTCATCAAGCCAGTTGTGATTCAGATTTTTCATGGCATTGAGTTCACTGTCAGAATACAGATAAGGTGCATTATTTGTATTCCCATTTATCATATCAATCTGCCTGAACATTCTGTTTGTAAAAACACCTGTCTCATAGGCATTCATTGTTTTGATATGGCTTACCGCATCCGAAAAATCAAGTTTTGCTGAATAGGAGATTTTGGGTGTTCCAACCGAACCTCTTTTTGTTGTCACCAGGATAACTCCAGCAGATGCCCTGGAGCCATAAATAGCAGCCGAGGCATCTTTCAGAACCGTCATGCTCTCAATATCAGAGTGATTCAGCATATTAAAAGCAGTCATACTCGGCTCACCATTTTCGTCTACCTGCACCACATCGTCAATGACGATTAGCGGCTGATTGAAGGAGGAACTTCCGTCGAAGCTCATGGGCTGTCGTACCCGGAAAGAACCGGTTGCTCCAGGACGTCCACTGCTTTGTGATACCGATAATCCAACCACCTGACCAGCCAAGGCATCGATAATTGAGGTTCCCGGAAGTTCCGCTATCTCATCCATATTTACATTGGTGGCGGCGCCGGTCAAATCTTTTACCCGCTGTGTACCATAACCTACAACCACAACTTCGTCAAGTGTCTCTGATGATAATACCATCTGTATTGTGATATTGGCTGAGGTAACTTTCACTGTTTGTGTTTCATAGCCAACATACGACACCCTTAATTCATCACCGCTTCTTGCAGATAATCTAAAATTACCATCCAGATCGGTTATTGTACCGCCATTGGTTCTTACAACGAGTATTGAGGCGCCGATAATACCTTCTCCGTTCTCATCGATCACTTTACCCTGTACTGTAATGTCTTGCTCCACATTTTTCAAGGCTTCCGATTTTTCTGTTGCATGCGCCTGAAAGGTCAACGGCATGTAAAAGAAAATCAAACTAAATGCACACAAGGTTTTTAGTACATTTAATCTACGATTTGTTTTCATTTTCTTTTGTTTGTAATTCATAGATAAAAAAATTAGAAATCATTTGATTCATTTTGAAATATAGTCTTCAAGTATTTGATATTCGTACCAAAATTCTTTTTCACGTTAGTCGGTTCATTTTTATCTCTCGATCTCTCGACAATCAGCCAACCACTCCACTCCATGTCATCCAATACATTTTTTATTTTATGCAAGTCCAGCCTCTTGTTGTAAGGCAACGTCACATCATCGGTATCAGTACAATGAATCTGACAAATTCTCTCTTTCCCCAACAGTTTCAGTTCTGCGTAAATATCCCTGCCGGCTTCCAACGGGTTTTGAAAATTATAATAGATCTTGATGGCAGGCGAATTGATCTCGTTTAATAGCGTAATTTCCGAGGCAGCGTCCAGCGATGTTTCAATCCCAATTATCACGCCGGCTACCTCAGCCATATCGCCGGCCACTTTTAATCTTCTGATCAATTCCTGGCGGATCTCAGGCCTTTTTTGCAAATCACCCTGCACACCCAGGGGCAAAAATGCAGTTTTTACACCCATATTTTGCATTGTCGCCAGACAGTCAGCAATAAGATCCCGATAATTTTCCCTTTCTGCGAATGATTGTGCATAAAAAGCCGACATGGCAATCGAGGCAATTTTCACGCCATAGTTGTTGGATTCGTCCCCGAACATCTGTACAAAATGGGAGTCTCTTAGCTTGTTGTCAAAAAGTTCTCTGTTCCCAAGTCCCCCCATGTCTACTTCTACACCGTCAGCTCCCAGTTCACTTGTTAATTTGAAAGAGCCTATCTTCTGACGTTTTAAGATCATCCAGTCGCATACACCAATTTTATACTTTGGCCCAGACACCGGTTCTTCTGGTTTCCCCTTCGTTTCTTTACTGTTTGCAGAAAGAGGAACCCACAATAAGATGATAAATATTATGAATCGATAATACACTTCATCATTTCTTGAAACCGATATAAGTTTATCTGACATTTTTATTTATAAAAATTTAATCTTTAATTATTTTTGGTTTTATATCGTATGACGCTAAAGTTTGTTTTTTGTAATCATTTTGAATATGAAACAGTCCGAAATGTCAAAAAACACAGTTTTTATATCACTTAGATAAGTTTGAGAGGTTGACTTTATTTTACATTTGTTTAAACAATACCGTAGTCAATAGATATAATTGTTAAGTTAAACCTTGCGTTTGAAGAAATGAAAGCATATTTGTTAATATTGTTGAACGACCGTTTTTAAATTAATTAAGCATGAAAAGGGAAATTACACATTATGTTTTAAAATGCTGTCTTATGTTTGGGTTGCTGATGAATACCCTGGGATTGTTATCTCAAAACATAACGATACGCGGTACCGTAAGAGATCCAAATAATGAGCCTGTTATAGGTGCTACCATTATCTTGCGTGAAAATGTTAGCAAGGGAACGGTAAGTGATTATGACGGAAATTTTACCCTAAGCGATGTTCCGTCAAATGCAACCTTGCAGATCAGCTACGTTGGAATGTCAACTCAATCAATCCAGGTTCATGGCAGAACAGTTATTGATATTATATTGGAATCTGATGCACGGTCTCTGGACGAGATTGTGGTGGTTGGCTATGGCGTTGTGAGAAAATCTGATTTAACCGGTGCAGTAGGGAGTGTAAGATCAGAAGATATTACAGCCAAGGGATCCACCTCAGTCATGGAAGCCTTACAGGGCTCCATCCCCGGGGTAAATATTACTCAATCTTCAAGCAGAGCAGGAGATGAAATGAGTATTCAAATCAGAGGAAAGAGTTCGTTGCAGGGAGGCTCTCCTCTTTATGTGATTGATGGAGTTGTTTTTGATAACATGGATTTCCTGAATCCGATGGATATCGAGAAAATCGATGTTTTGAAGGATGCATCTTCGACCGCCATTTACGGCTCCAGGGCTACCAACGGTGTTTTGATGATAACAACAAAGAAGGGGGAAACCCAGGAGGGAAAAGCAACGGTAAGCTATGATGGTTACTATGGTTTTAAGAACATTGCAAACATGCCGGATTTCATGGATGGTGATCAGTTTATGAAGTATCGTTTTTCACGTTACCTCTCATCAAAAATGAATCCTGCTACAGGTGGCACAACATGGACTATGAGTGAGGCCAATTTAGCAAACGTGTGGGGCGCAAATAGTGCCGTGATAAAGAGGTTATACCTTGAGAAAGATTATACAGACTGGCCGGATCTTATTACCCGTGAGGGACATCAGCAAAATCATTTTGTTAACGTTTCCGGAAATGCGAAAAATATTTCGTATAGATTCGGAATGGGATATCAGGATGAAAAAGGAGTGTTATATGATAATTACGAGCGCTGGAATATAAAAGGCGCTGTAGAACATAAGATTAATGAACGAATTCTGGCCGGGTTTTCAACCAATATGGCTACATCATTGCATAGTAATGGTTCCAGAAATTCAGTTAACAACGGATTTGCAATGACACCCCTCATGAAGGCCTTCTATTGGGAAGGAGAAAAAAATGGACAGCCTATTTTGCAGCCGGGTAAGGATCCTGTCTTATATCCGAACGGAGGAGGTCCTACCTCAACTTTTAATCCGATTGTGGACAGAGAAAATTCAAAAGATGATACAAGGAGTAATGATGTGACGGCCAACCTTTACTTCCAGTACAGTCCGGTAAAAGAGGTGATTTTAAAAACCTCGTTTGCTCCAGCATATAAAAAAATGAACAGGGGGGTGTTTTACGGTGCCGAGTCGGAAAGCAGAAGAAACCAGGCAACCAATTACGCAGAGAATATTCAAGATGAGTTCTTTTCTTACACATGGGATACGCAGGCTAATTATCTTAACAACTGGGGTGATCATAGCATAAACCTGCTTGGTCTGTTTAGTGTGTACGACATGAAAATGGAAGGGAACAACATCATAGTAACGAACATGCCTTTCGATGTGGATTGGTATAACTTAAGCTCCGGTTTAGTACAGTCCCAGGGAAGTTATTACACCCATTATTCGATGTTATCCTATGTGACACGCCTGAATTATGATTACATGGGCAAGTATCTGGCCACACTTTCAAGTCGTTGGGACGGTAGTTCCAAATTTCAAAAGGGTTCCAGATGGGGCATGTTTCCTTCCGCTGCTTTTGCGTGGAGAGTTTCAGAGGAGAAGTTTATGTCTCAAACATCCGGATGGTTGAGCAATTTAAAACTGAGATTAAGCTATGGATTGACAGGTAATAATGCATCGGTAGGTGCATACGAAACTCAGGCTATGGCGGGAGTAAAATACAATTACAACTTCGGAGGTAATCCGGTAATTGGATATGGATCTGCTTTGAGTAATGCCGATTTGACCTGGGAAAAAACCTACGAATTTAATGTGGGAATTGATTACGGATTATTGGGAAATCGCTTAAGTGGAAGTATTGATCTGTATAATAGGATTTCTAAGGATTTGTTGATGGAACTGGAAACTCCCCTGGAAGTAGGATCATCTACAGGCTCCATTTGGGATAACGTGGGAAAGGTGAAAAATTCGGGAGTCGAATTGCAACTGAAGACTGTGAATGTGAATACTCGCGACTGGAACTGGACTACTTCCTTTACATTTGCATATAACCGAAATGAGATACTGGAATTAAATGGAGGCAAGGAAGATTTAGTCGGAAACTGGTGGTTTATTGGCCAGCCTATCGACGTGGTATACGGTTATGAGCTTGGAGGGATAACAACTGGAGAGGAAGCGGCTGCTTATGCGGCTGATTCATCGAAGAAAACGAAATTTTACGAGGGAGAAATGAAAATAATTGACAGGGATGGAAACGGTACAATTAATGCCGATGATAAAACGGTGATCGGTCATGATGCTCCAAACTGGACAGGTGCTGTTTTTTCGAATCTTACCTACAAAGGTTGGGACCTGGGTGCATCCCTCTATGCAAGTCAGGGTAGCAGGGTAGCCAGCCCGTTTATGGTGTCATATGCAAGCTATAGCAGCCGCGGCACACAACATTTAAACATTGATTATTACATACCCGAGGGAGCTCCCGTGTTAGGGGCAGATGGTAATATCGCACAGCAGAGTGAAACTTTTTATGGAAAATATCCATTTCCCACGGGAGGAAGTAACAATGCAGGCCAGGGTTCTTTTTATACCAACGACACCAATAACTCTATGTTTTTTGTCAACAATTCCTTCGTCAAAATAAAGAACATCACGTTGGGTTATACGATGCCCCGGAAATGGATAGCATCCACCGGTTTATCCAAATTGAGATTATACCTGAATGTAGTGAATCCGTTTGTGTTCACCAGTTATAAAGGGTTTGATCCGGAATGGGCGGATGCCAACATCAACGACGGAACCGGCGGGCCGAGTTCCAGAACATTTCAGATTGGTGTGAACTTACATTTTTAATCTAATAATTATCGAAAATGAAAAAAATATATCTGATCCCTATTTTGTTAATAGCGATGTTTATCCGGTGTTCCGACTTTCTGGATCAGGATAACAGATCAAACGTTCCGTCGGATGATTTTTACAAAACTTCGGCTGGATTTGAAAGTTTGACCAACAGTGCCTATTCGTCACTGCGTAGCATATATAATATGCAACCTCTGATTTTCTGTGCCGGTACCGATATTTATGGGGATGGTAAAACGCAGGGAGTGGTAATGAATTATTATAAATCGCTACTCCCATCAGAAAGTAACGTGCTTAATTTTTATACCCGCTGTTACCAGGGAATTCAATTGGCCAATAGTGTCATCTACTATGGTGACATGACGGAAGAGAGTGCAGTGCGTGCTCAGTACGTAGACGAGGCCCGTTTTATTCGTGCTTTTTATTACTTTCAGCTGGTTCAGCAATTTGGAGCAATTCCATTGACCAAAGAGATGTATACTGGGGCTGTGATGAATTTTGAGCGCACAAGTCTCAAAGAGGTATATGAGTTTATTATATCAGAATTTACTTCATTGGCAGGCAATGAATCACGTTTGAAAGGACGGGATGATTCGGGTGTTGGCAGAGCCAATAAACGGGCAGCAGCCTTTTTCGCTTCGAAAGCTTTTCTTACCCGTGCTTACCTGAATGGACAAGGTTATGAGTCACTGGAAGAGAATATTGCACAGGCTACTGATTTTCAGAGTGCCATCACCTACGCTCTTCAGGCTATAGATGGAAAGAGTCCTTCTCTTTCAATTGATGATGTATTTAGTGTCGATAACGAGGAGAATGAAGAGCTATTCTGGTCCGTTCAATTCAGTGCGGCATCAATGGAAAATCCTTCTTCAGACGGTAGTTACCAGCAGTCTCAGTTCGGTGCATATCTTGGAGGTTCGGAGTACCAGCTTAATAAGTCGATAGACGGGAATTTGTCTCCGGCATTGAACCTCTTTCAGAAATATTCAAAAGGAGATGGACGTCTGGAGCAGACATTTATGCTGGAGTTACACGGAACCTATGCTCCCACATTTCAACAGAGCAAAAATGGTTATTTTAATTATTATACAGCTCCAACCACAACGCCTATTTGGGTCTATTATGCACCACACTGGGCGACAGACGCAGATATCGCAGCCTGGAAGGCGGACGATCCTCATGGAATTAAAACCAATGCCATTATATCAAAAACGCTGGCTTCGGGTGGGGAAGCTCCCAATACCGGAGATGGCTCCACTGCAACATGGGAGGCAAGACGTCATATGGATTTCGGAGTCCCGTGTATAAAGAAGTTTGATGATTATACAAGTGTCTCGAATCGCAGTTCGACCTGCAGTACGCATGATGTGGTTGTAGCCCGCTTGGGAGAGGCTTACCTGATTGCTGCAGAGGCGTATATAGGTGCCGGAAAGCCAAACGAAGCTTCACAGATGATCAACAAGTTACGCAGTAGGCCGGGAACAATCAAAGATGGCTTTTTGACAGAAATGGCTGTTTCGGCATCTGACATGGATATTGATTTCATATTGGATGAGAGAGCGCGTGAGATGGCAGGTGAGTATGTCAGATGGACCGACTTGAAGAGAACCCACAAGCTGGTTGAATATGTCACAAGATACAACGAAGACGGGGTGTCCGAATCCGATATGAAGGGAGCCGATGGAAATTATAAATTTCTTCGCCCCATTCCTCAGGATGCCATTGATAAGAATCAGACAAAAGTGGCTCAAAATCCGGGATATTGATCATCATTTGTATACTTAGCGTAAGCACATATCTAATCTTTTTTGGAAACAATCAAGGGACTCGGTTACACCTGAATATTTTGGTTGTAACTGAGTCTCTTTTTTCGCACGCAAACTGCGTATGGTTATGCAATGCTCTTTGAGTACAAAACAGTACACATCCCGTCTTTAAGAAGCAATTGTGCTTGTTTTATTTGTAACGTGATGAAAAATAATCTCTTGTTATTTACCTCTGTTTTGTTCTTTTTCCTTATTTCATGCAATTCGAAGGAAAGGGAGTATTACCTGTTTACCTCATTTCATGAACCGGCTAACGAGGGCCTTCGGTATCTATACAGTGAAGATGGATATCATTGGGACAGTATTCCGGGAATATTCCTGAAACCGGATATCGGCAAACAACAGCTGATGCGAGATCCCTCCATTGTGAAAGGCCCCGGTGATGTGTATCATTTAGTCTGGACCACGAGCTGGAAGGGCGATCTGGGTTTCGGCCATGCACAATCGAAAGATCTGATTCACTGGTCGGAGCAAAAGATGATTCCGGCCATGACGGACACCACAACGGTGAATGTATGGGCACCGGAGATTTTTTATGACGATGTAAATGATCAGTATATTGTTGTGTGGGCATCCTGTGTGCCGGGAAAATTTGAAAACGGCGTGGAGGATGAATATAACAATCACCGTCTCTATTACCTGACAACAAAAGATTTCGAGACTTTTTCACCCACAAAGTTATTTCTTGATCCCGGCTTCAGTGTGATTGATGCAACCATCGTCAAAAGATCTGCAGACGATTATGTGCTCGTGCTGAAGGATAATACAAGGCCGAACCGGAATTTGAAGGTTGCCTTTGCCAAATCACCCGTCGGACCGTATAGCGACGTGTCTGATCCTTTCACCGGTGAGTTTATTGAAGGACCCACCGTAACCAAAGTGGGAGAAGACTACCTGATCTATTTTGATATGTATCGTGAGAAAATTTATGGAGCCATGAGGACATCCGATTTCATTGATTTTTTGGATGTTAACGGTGAGATAACGGTCCCCGCCGGACACAAGCACGGTACGATAACGAAAGTACCCGCATCGGTGCTGGAAGGATTGAAAAAGCATTCCATACACCATAATGAAAAAAACTTATAACGCTATGAATATAAATATCCCCCTTTTTTATTTATTGGTGTTGTTGATATGTGCTCCTGTCCAAGCCTACGCGCAGGATCGGCCATATTACACCGGGAGTGAGCTTTCCAATCCTGCCTCTCACGACGGACAGCTATCGCCGGTTGTGGGAGTACACAATGTGCAGGTTATGCGTGCCAACAGAGAACATCCGGATGCTTCAAACGGGTTCGGATGGACCTATAATCATCAGCCGATGCTGGCATACTGGAACGGGAAGTATTATCTGGAGTACTTGTCCGACGAAGTGGGAGAGCATATACCTCCCTCGCAGACATTTCTTATGACTTCGGAAGATGGATACAGCTGGAAAGGCCCCGTAGTGTTATTTCCACCCTACGATGTTCCCGACGGATTTACCAAGCCTGAGAACAAAAATGTGGCAAAGGGACTGCAGGCAATCATGCATCAGAGGGTGGGTTTTTATGTCTCTACATCGGATCGCCTCATTGCAATGGGGTATTACGGCATTGCATTGGACGACAAAGATGATCCCAACGACGGAAACGGAATTGGAAGAGTGGTGCGCGAGATCAGGAAGGATGGCTCTCTGGGTCCAATTTATTTTATTCGCTACAATCATCAGTTCAATGAGGAAAACACCCACTATCCCTATTTTGAAAAAAGCAGAGACAGGGAATTTGTGAAAGCTTGCAGGGAAATTTTGAATAACCCGCTTTATATGATGCAATGGGTGGAGGAGTCGGACAGAAATGACCCGTTGATTCCACTGAAGAAGCAATACAAGGCATTTTCTTACTATCACCTTCCCGACAGCAAAGTGGTGGGCTTGTGGAAACATGCATTGACCTCTGTCAGCAACGATGGTGGAAAAACATGGCTGGAACCGGTGGAGAGGGCAAAAGGATTTATCAACAGCAATGCGAAAATTTGGGGACAGCGGTTGAGCGACGGTACCTATGCAACGGTCTATAATCCTGCAGAGTTCAGATGGCCTTTGGCCATTTCGCTTAGTAGCGACGGACTTGAGTACAAAACATTAAATCTTGTTCACGGGGAGATTACTCCCATGCGATACGGAGGAAACTACAAATCATACGGTCCCCAGTATGTTCGTGGCATACAGGAAGGCAACGGTACGCCTCCCGATGGCGATTTGTGGGTTACCTACAGCGTGAACAAGGAGGATATGTGGGTTTCCCGCATCCCTGTACCGGTGAGACTGGAAGCTACAGCCCATGCAAATGATCAATTGAACGGCAAAGAGAGCGTGGCAGAGTTAAGCGATTGGAACATTTATTCTCCAATATGGGCTCCGGTGTCACTCGGAAAGAAAAATGGACATACATGGCTGGTGCTAAAGGATAAGGATCCTTTCGATTATGCCAAAATAGAACGAAAGATACCGAAAACGGCGGAGCTGGGTGTCACCTTCAAATTTATGACGGAACAGATTTCGAATGGCACTCTGCAGATTGAGTTCCTGGATGAGAACGGAATTGCCTGTTCCCGACTGGAGTTCACCCCGGAAGGATTTTTTCGTGCCAAAGGTGGTGCACGCTTCTCCAACATGATGCATTTCGAACCAAATAGAGAGTATGAGATAAGGGCGGAATTATCGGCTTCCAACAACGAAATACAAATCTATGTAGATGATAAAAGAGTGGGAGTAAGGAGGTTCTTCGCTCCCGTTCATTCTATCGAAAGAATTGTTTTCAGAACAGGCGAGATCCGTCAGCACCCATCGCCGGAAACGCCGGCCGATAATTTTGAGGATCTGCCGAATGCGGGTGCACAGGATCCTCTGGTAACCTATTATATCAGAGGATTTCAGACAGTAGATTTGGATAAAAAACAAGGGGGGGCGATACTCCGCTACGACAGCTTCAGCCATTATGCCGATTACTTCAACCGGATGGAAGATGAAAACATCGCTCAGGCAATCTCCAACAATGCATCGGGCGAATGGATGAAAAGAAACATTCCTCTGTTTGAATGCCCCCAGAAGAACTTTGAAGAGATTTACTACTTCCGCTGGTGGTCTTTGCGGAAACACATCAAAGAGACACCCATAGGATATGTCATGACTGAGTTTCTGGTGAACAGGTCTTATGCCGACAAGTACAACATGATTGCCTGTGCATTTGGTCATCATATATATGAATCGCGATGGCTTCGTGACCCTCAATATCTCGATCAGTATATCCATGCGTGGTACAGGGGAAATGAGGGGAAACCGATGGGAAAGTTCGGTAACTTCAGCTCATGGGCTGCAGATGCTATTTACAACCGCTATCTTGTTGACAAAGATACGACTTACCTTGTCGACTTGCTGCCCGATCTGCATGCCGAATACCAGCGTTGGGAGGAGAGTCACCGGTTGCCCAATAAACTTTTCTGGCAGGGAGATGTGCAGGATGGAATGGAAGAATCGATCAGTGGCGGGAGAAGAAAAAAATATGCACGTCCAACCATCAACAGTTACATGTATGGAAATGCCGATGCACTGGCGAAAATATTTTCGTTGACAGAGAATGAGCAAATGGCGAAAACATATCAGTTGAAAAGGGATACAATAAAAGAACTGGTAACCGGGAATCTCTGGAACGACCAACATGCCTTTTTTGAAACACACAGAGGCGATTCACTGGCAAACGTGAGAGAAGCTATCGGATATATTCCCTGGTACTTTAACCTGCCGGACAACGGTAAATACGATGTTGCATGGAAACAGGTCTCGGACGAAAGCGGATTTTTGGCACCTTACGGGCTGACTACGGCAGAGCGCCGTCATCCCTTATTCCGTATGGCCGGATGTTGCAAATGCGAATGGGACGGCGCAATATGGCCTTTTGCAACGAGTCAGACCATGACCGCCATGGCCAACTTCATGAACAACTATACTCAAAACACAGTAAGTGACAGCACCTATTTTCGGTTGATGGAACGCTATGTGGAGTCGCAGTATCACAGAGGACGCCCCTACATTGGTGAATATCAGGATGAGATAACCGGTTACTGGCTGAAAGGCGACCAGGAAAGAAGCCGGTATTACAATCATTCAACCTTTAACGATCTAATCATCACGGGACTGATTGGCCTTCGCCCGCAGGAGGACAATACCCTTGTCGTGAATCCGCTATTGCCGGAGGATACCTGGAATTGGTTTTGTCTCGATAATGTGCCATATCACGGCAGGATGATCACCATCCTGTGGGATAAATATGGTGATCGTTACCATCAGGGAAAAGGGTTCATTATCTTTGTGGATGGAGTGGTTGTGGGGAAATCTACTCATCTGGAAAAATTGGTTTGTGAAGATGTTTTATAGAATATCATGAAAGGAAAATTTTCGCTGGTATCACTCAGCATGCTCTTTCTCTGTTTCGTGCAGATCAGGGCTTTTGAACCGATTCATCTTACCTGTGATCAGATGGAATCTCCCCTCATGGTGACCTCCGCATATCCCGAGTTCGGATGGCAGATCATCTCCGAGGACAACGGCACACATCAGACCGCATACGAGATGGAAATATACGATGTTTCCGAAGGACCGGAGATCCTGTTTTGGGCTACTGGAAAAATTGGTTCCGCACAGAGTCATTATATACGTTACAGTGGCGAGAGACTTCCGCAACCGCTGAAAAAATATCGCTGGAGAGTGAGGGTGTGGAATGAAAAGGATCTTCCCTCGGCATGGAGCGAAAGCAGCTACTTCCGGATGGCCCCCTCGGCGGTGTTTCTCAATGCAGCGTGGATCGGCTCAATCTCGCGAGAGGATGCGAAACTTCCCAGGGGTAGAAAATTTCACTCTACCGTGTTGAAAAGACCCGAGAACAAGATGATGTGGGAGCAGGTGAATCCGCTCTCCCACAAGAGTATCTATCTGCGCCATACCTTTACATCGGAGAAGGCTATTCAAGAGGCTGTGGCCTATGTGAGCGGACTTGGTCAGTATGAGCTTTCGTTGAACGGGGAAAAGGTAGGGGAGAGTGAATTTGCTCCTTTGTTAAGTGATTACGACAAAACGGTCTATTATAATGCCTATGATGTAACAGCACACCTGACAACCGGCGCAAATGCAATTGGCGTCCTGTTGGGAAACGGATTTTACAACGTACAGGGGGGAAGGTACCGCAAATTGCTTGTCAGCTTCGGACCTCCTACGCTGTTTTTTAAAATGAGAATTACCTACGCCGACGGTACTGTCCAGGAGGTGCAGTCCGGCGAAAGCTGGAAGTTTAGCTATAGTCCCGTCACCTTCAATTGCATATACGGGGGAGAGGATTACGATGCCACGCTGGAACAGCCGGGCTGGAACAGAGTTGGTTTCGACGACAGCGAATGGCAGCCGGTTGTAATTCAGGAGGCACCCCGGGGGAAGCTGAGAGCACAGCAGGCAGCCCCGGTGAAAATCATGGAACGCTATGCTCCAAAAGAGATCAATAGACTGTCCGATAGTCGCTTTATTCTGGATATGGGACAGAACCTTGCCGGCTTCCCGGAGATCGTGGTCGACGGACAAAAGGGAGATACCATCCGGCTGACCGTGGGAGAATCTTTGAACGAAGACGGAACTGTCAGCCAAAAACAGACCGGAAGCAAGCATTATTATCAATACATCCTGAAGGGAGAGGGAGATGAGTATTGGCATCCTCGATTCTCCTATTACGGATTCCGCTATATTCAGGCAGATTTGTTTGCCAGCGACAATCGCAGCAATGTCATCTTGCCGGAGATCAAAAAAATTAACGCCTGCTTTATTTACAATTCAGCCGAAAAAATATCAACGTTCGAAAGCTCAAACAACATCTTTAACAATGCCCACAGAATTATTGGCAATGCGGTAAGAAGCAATATGCAGGCCCTGTTTACCGATTGCCCCCACCGAGAAAAGCTGGGCTGGCTGGAACAGGTGCATCTGAACGGGCCGGGGCTCTATTACAACTACGACCTGCGAACGTTTATCCCTAAAGTGATGCAGGATATCAGGGACGCACAGCTTCCGAACGGACTGGTGCCCAGCATTGCGCCCGAGTACGTGGAGTTTGACGGTGCTTTCCGGGATTCGCCGGAGTGGGGAAGCTCTTCGGTGTTTATACCCTGGATGTATTATCTCTATTATGGGGACAATTCGCTGATTAAGGAGTATTATGACGTAATGAAGGGGTATGTGGATTACCTTTCCACCACGTCCACAGATCACATTGTTTCACATGGACTGGGCGACTGGTATGATTATCACGGTGAACGGGCCGGATTCTCAAAGAATACCCCTGTGCCGCTGGTGGCTACGGCGCACTACTACCAGGATCTCACACTGCTCAGCAAGGCAGCCGCCATGATTGGGGAGAAAGCGGATGAGATCACCTATCATCAGCTTGCCTGCCGGGTAAAAGCTGCTTTTAATAACCAGTTTCTGGATGAGAAAACCTTTCAGTATGGTTCAGGGAGTCAGGCTTCCAACGCGATCCCTCTCTTTTTTGAAATGGTGGACGAGGAGAAAAGGGAGCAGGTGCTCGCCAATCTGGTAAAAGATATTCAAAAGCATGGAAACCGGTTAACCACCGGAGATGTGGGGAACCGGTATCTCTTTCAGACATTGGCTGGAAATAACATGAACGAGCTGATGTACAGGATGCACAATCACGAGGAAGTTCCGGGTTATGGATTTCAGGTGAAATTTGGAGCGACCACCCTCACCGAACAGTGGGATCCACGGGAGGGAACATCCTGGAACCATTTTATGATGGGACAGATCGATGAATGGTTCTTTTCCTGGCTGGCAGGAATACAGCCCGATATGGATAGTCCCGGATACAAAAAGTTTCGGATCGTACCCCAGGTGGTGGGTGACCTCACGCACGTTTCGGCCTCAACAAAAACAATCTATGGGAAAATTGCGGTGGACTGGAAAGTCGAGAATGGTCTGTTTACCCTGCATGTTCAGATTCCCGTAAATACAGAGGCAAGCATTGTCCTCCCCGGTAAAGAAACGCACGTGGTGGGAAGCGGGAAACATACTTTTACCCGGAAATTATAATCCGGACATATCGTCGAGTCGCCATTAATTCAGTATATTCGTACTAACATCCATAATAATATAGTAGCATGAAAAGAGGATCTCTACCATTATTTATTCTGATAAGCTTTCTGTTTTCGTCTCAGTTGAATGCCAAAACAGTGAATATGAAACTGCTGGGTGCCGACGACAGCGGCAATGTCATTAACACGGAGCTGATAAACAGAACCATTGCCGATTTGTCGGATGAAGGTGGCGGAACACTTTATTTTCCGGCAGGAACATACCTCACCGGTGCTGTCAAACTGAAAAGTAACATCACCATAGAACTTGAGTCGGGAGCGACCTTGCTTTTTTCTGATAATTTTGACGATTACCTCCCTTTTGTAGAGATGCGCTACGAGGGAGTCCTGATGAAGAGCTTCTCCCCTCTTTTTTATGCGGTTGAAGAGGAAAATATCACCATCAAGGGAAGAGGGACCATCGATGGGCAGGGCAAAAAATGGTGGGATGAGTTTTATCGTGTAATTGTTGACATTCGGAATAATGGCGTGAGAGATTTGAATAAATATCAGTTTATGTGGAAGAGTGCCAACAATGTGGAAGAACTTTACAGGCTCACGAATTCAGACTATACCGGCACATTGGACCGACGCTTTTTTCGGCCTCCGTTGTTTCAAACCCTCCGGTGCAAAAATATCCGGATAGAGGGTGTCCATGTTATCAATTCGCCCTTCTGGACCCTCAACCCGGAATTTTGTGAGAATATCACCATCACCGGTGTCACCATCAATAACCCCGATTCTCCCAATACCGACGGCATCAATCCCTCCTCGTGCAAGAATGTGCATATCTCCGACTGTCATATTACGGTGGGAGATGATTGTATCACGCTGAAGTCGGGCCGCGACGAGCAGGCTCGCAACCTGGCTGTTCCCTGCGAAAACATCACCATCACAAACTGCACCATGCTGTCGGGACACGGTGGAGTGGTCATCGGCAGTGAAGTGAGCGGCGATGTGAGAAAGGTGACGATCTCCAATTGCGTGTTCGACGGAACCGACAGGGGTATCCGGCTAAAATCCACCCGTGGCAGGGGAGGCATTGTGGAGGAGATCAGGGTAAGCAACATCGTGATGAAAAATATACAAAAAGAGGCAGTCATCATGAACCTGAAATATAGCAATATGGATCCCGAGCCTGTTTCGGAGAGAACGCCGGTATTCCGAAATATTCATATCTCGGGACTTACCGGTACGGATGTAAACCGGGCCATCGAGATCGTCGGCCTGGAAGAGATGACGGTGTCGGACGTATCATTGAGCAACATTAATATTCAGTCTAAGGAGGGAGCAAGAATCGATTATGCAAAAAATATTCTCATGAGGGATGTGCGGATCGACAGCTCATCCCCCTTTGAGGTGCTGAACTCAGAAAATATAACCATGCACAATGTGTGGACAGGAACACCGGATGTGGAGAAGCCATTTATGCACGTCAAGAATTCAAAAGATCTTTTTATCCAGGGCTGCTTCCCCATGCCCGGCAACAGGTCGTTCATACAGCTGGATGGTAAAAATGAGGGTATCGTGCTTAAAAACAACTATTTTGGCCGAATCGACACTGTCGTAGATGTCGAGGGCAATGATAAGTCCAAACCGATAATTGAATAACGATGAAAAAAAATGCAGGTATAGGATTGTTGCTGTTGGTCGCAACCATAACGGTCTGTCACGCACAACAGGTATACGAGAACAGGTTCGAAAGACCGTTGAGTGATGTGTTGAAGGATATCTCAGTCAGGTTTGATGTCTCTGTTTCCTATGATATTGATACTGCCGGATTGGTACTTCCTTACGCCGACTTCAGAATACGTCCCTATTCGGTGGAAGAATCTCTGACGAATGTGCTGGCACCTTTCGATTATAAGTTTATAAAACAGGGCGACCGGCATTATAAGCTGAAGAGTTATGAATATGCACGCAGGACGCCGGAGGATGGTGAAAAAATGCTTGCCTACCTGTCATCACTCTACCCCGATAAAGAACGTTGGGAACAACGAAAAAAGTGTCTGCAGCGTGAAGTCAGGGATAATCTCGGTATAGACCCGCTGCTTGCCAAAAGGGTACATTCAAAACCTATTTTATCGAAAACAAGGAAATTCGATGGTTATTCGGTACAAAATTTTGCTCTTGAAACATTGCCGGGTCTTTATGTGGCAGGCTCCATCTATGCCCCTCTCTCCAAAGGGAAACACGCATTGATCATCTCCCCCAACGGACATTTTGCAGATGGTCGTTACCGCGAGGATCAGCAACTCAGGATGGGCACACTTGCGAGAATGGGAGCCATTACGGTGAGCTACGACCTGTTTGGATGGGGCGAATCTGCCCAGCAGGTCGGCAATGCATCGCATCGCTCAAGCGCGGCACATATAATTCAGGCAATGAACGGCATCACCATTCTTGATTATATGCTCACAAGAGAAGATGTGGACAGAGAGAGAGTAGGGGCTACGGGCGGATCGGGCGGAGGGTCTCAGGCCATTTTACTGTCGGTCCTCGATGAGCGCTATAAAGCGGTGGCTCCGGTGGTGATGCTGGCTTCCCATTTCGACGGAGGATGTCCCTGCGAAAGCGGCATGCCGGTTACGCTCTCTTGCGGAGGAACCAACAACGCAGAGCTGATTGCCATGTTTGCTCCCCGGCCGCTGCTGGTGGTTTCGGACGGGAAGGACTGGACAGCGAGTGTTCCTGCACTGGAGTATCCTTATCTGCAAAACATATATGCATTTTATGATGCAGCAGAGAATGTGCAAAATGTGCACTTCCCCGAAGAGGGACATGATTTCGGAATCAACAAGAGAAAGGCAGTCTACGATTTTTTTGCCGCTGTCTTCTCTCTCGACAGGTCGATGCTGAATGAAAGCAATGTCAGGATTGAACCGGAGGATGAGTTAAAAATATTTGGCAAAGAGGGTGAATTGTATCCCGAGCATGCCATTCGATCTTTTGAACAATTATCGGAATACTTTAACAAAGGCCTCTATGCAGATTTATTGTCCGATTTGTCTATCGAGAAGAAAGCAGCCGGATGGGTAGCCTCTCTCGGGCTACAGCGCAAGGAGGATGTCTCGCATCTGAATACACTGATTTATAACCACCTGAGAGCCGTGAGGGACTGGCATAACAACCATCCGTTCACCACTGTTCCCGAGGGGATCAATCCCACGACCGGCCAGCCACTCAGCAAACTCGACCGTGAGATGATTGCCGATTCCGCAATGCCCGGAGAAGTTCACGAGAAGCTGATGAGCGGACTTCGCCGCGTGCTCAGTGAGCAACAAGTAGAGGCAGTGCTGGATAAATACACGGTAGGAAAGGTCGATTTTACCATGCGGGGTTATAAAGCGATCGTTCCTGATTTAACGCCCGAAGAAGAAGCCACAATCTTATCCTATCTGAAGCAGGCGCGCGAACAGGCCATCGATTATAAAAACATGAATCAGATCTCGGCAATTTTCGAAATATATAAAACAAAATGCGAGCAGTATCTGATCGGTAACGGCAGAAACTGGCGCCAATTGTACAAAGATTTTGTCAAGAAGGTGAACGAGGAAAAGAAAAAGAATAAGAAATAGACGGGACGACAAGTAGTCTCACATAAAATTAATTGTTTGAAGCAGATAAGATGAAGAAGAACCAGATTCCTATAACGTGTTTATTGACTTTTTTCCTGCTGATTCATGTTTCAGGAAGCGTTGCGCAGGTACACAAACTTTGGTACGAGAAGCCGGCTTCCACCTGGACGGAGGCATTGCCTCTCGGGAATGGCAGGATAGGGGCGATGGTGTATGGTAATCCGTCGATCGACCAGATCCAACTGAACGAAGAGACCATCTGGGCGGGGCGGCCGAACAGCAATGCGAATCCGGAAGCATTGGAAAACATCCCCAAGGTGCGCGATTTGGTGTTCGCCGGTAAATATCAAGAAGCACAGGACCTGGCAACCGAAAAGGTGATGTCAAACACAAACTCGGGGATGCCCTATCAGCCCTTCGGCGACCTGAGATTGTCGTTCCCGGGCCATGGAAAGTACGCCGGATATTACAGAGAACTGGACCTGGATTCGGCAAAGGCACTGGTCGCCTATCAAGTGGACGGCATCACCTTCAAAAGAGAGTATATCACCTCTTTCGCGGATCAGGTGTTGCAAATCCGGTTGACGGCTGATAAAAGAAATGCAATCACTTTTAATGCGCAACTGACCTCTCCGCACAGGGACGTGAAAATTGGCACGGGTGCGGATCATATTTCGTTATCGGGGGTGACCTCTACCCACGAAAGAGTGTCGGGAAGGGTACGATTTCAGGGACGTGCTTCCGTGGAAGCCACCGGTGGAAAGGTGATCTTCAGAGACGGTGTAATTTCCGTCGAAAATGCGGATGAGGTGATTGTCTATGTTTCCATCGCGACAAATTTTATCAACTATCAGGATATTTCCGGCGATGAGGTGAAGCTTGCTTCGGATTATTTACAGAAAGCAAAAGCCAATAATTTCAACAGATCGAAAGAGGCACACGTGGCCCACTACCGGCAGTTTTTGGATAGGACAACGCTGTATCTGGGTAAAGATATGTATGCAGATGTTCCTACCGACCTGCGCATTCAGCGGTTTAAAGAAACCAATGATTCACATCTTGTGGCCACTTATTTCCTGTTCGGACGTTATCTGCTCATCTCAAGCTCTCAGCCGGGGGGACAGCCTGCCAACCTGCAGGGTATCTGGAACGATGCCCTCTTTCCTTCGTGGGACAGCAAATATACTACCAACATCAACCTCGAAATGAATTACTGGCCGGCAGAGGTGACGAACCTGCAGGAGCTGAACGAACCTCTCTTCAGGTTGATAAAGGAGGTTGCAGAAACCGGCAGGGAGACGGCGAAAATCATGTATGGTGTTGATGGATGGGTGCTGCATCATAACACCGATATCTGGCGTATTACAGGTCCTGTGGACCGGGCTGCTTCGGGAATGTGGCCGTCCGGCGGAGCCTGGTTGTGCAGGCATCTATGGGAACATTTTCTCTACACCGGCGATCTTGATTTCCTGCGCGAAGCCTATCCGATATTAAAAGGGGCAGCGCTATTCTTTGATCAAATCATGGTGCATGAACCGGAAAATGGCTGGCTGGTGGTGGCTCCCTCCAACTCTCCCGAAAATGTACATGCCGGAAGCGGAGGCAAGGCAACCACTGCGGCTGGAGTTACCATGGACAATCAACTGGTGTTTGAATTGTGGAATACGGTAATCGCCGCTTCTTCTGTCTTGGATATGGACAAAGAGTACGCAACGCATCTGAAAAAACGTCTGCCGGAGCTGGCGCCCATGCAAATAGGAAGATGGGGACAGTTGCAGGAGTGGATGCACGACTGGGACGATCCCAACGATACGCATAGGCATGTATCCCATTTATACGGGTTGTTTCCAGGCAATCAGATTTCACCTTTCCATACCCCCGGGCTCTTTGATGCGGCACGTACCTCGCTAATCCACCGGAAAGGCCCCTCCACCGGCTGGTCGATGGGGTGGAAGGTATGCCTGTGGGCACGTCTGCTCGACGGTGAACAAGCTTACCAGCTGATTACCGATCAGTTGACGCTCGTCAGAGAGAATTCAGGCCCGGGCGGAACCTATCCCAATCTCTTCGATGCACATCCACCCTTTCAGATTGATGGAAATTTCGGTTGTGCAGCAGGTATTGCTGAAATGTTGATGCAAAGCCACGATGGCTTTATCTATCTGCTTCCGGCGCTGCCCGATAATTGGCAGGAGGGATATATAAAAGGATTGCTCGCCCGGGGTGGGTTCGAACTGGACATCCAATGGAGTGAGGGAGAGGTCAGTGAGGTCAAAATCACTTCGAACAATGGAGGCAACTGCCGTATCCGTTCAAACAGCGAACTGAAAGGGAAAGGGTTGAGAAAAGCATCCGGGGCAAATTCCAACAGATTATATGATACACCGGTTATTCCCGAGCCACAGAATCACTCTGAGGTGGAACTGAATAAACCGGTTTTGCCAAAAGTGTATACGGTTGATCTGAAGACCGAAAAGGGTAAATCATATATCCTCTACAGAAAATAATCAATAATTAAAGCTTTGCATGCAACATATACCGCTAAGTCATCGACTGACAATGTTTTGTTACGCTGTATTCAATTCAATATAAACATGCGAAACTTGAATCAATAACATGCAAATAAAAAATTATCCAATGTGCTATATGAAAAATATGTTGTTTATGGTTACCGCTGCCATATCGTTGTCGCTGCTTTCCTGCAAGGGAAGTGAAAAAGCTGTTGAGCAGCGTTGGTCAGAAAAAATGGCCGTTTCCGAAATGACCCGTTTTCCGGAACTGTGGATGATAGAGAATGCCTCAAAACCCAAATGGAGTTACACGTTCGGACTGGTGGCCAAATCAATGATCGAATTATGGAAGGAAACGGGAAATCAGCAATATTTTGATTATGCCAAAGGATATGCGGACAGTCTGATCACCATGGATGGGAGCATCAAAACCTATTCGATGGATTCATACAACATCGACCATATCAGTCCGGGGAAAATACTCTTCGATTTGTATGCCGAAACCGGGGATCTCCGATATAAAAAAGCAATCGATACCCTCTATACCCAGTCGCTGACCCATCCGCGTACATCGGAGGGCGGCTTCTGGCACAAACGCAAGTACCCCCATCAGATGTGGCTCGACGGTATTTATATGGCATCGCCCTTTTTGGCACAGTATGCGGCAACCTTCAGCGAACCTGACTTGTATGACGATGTGGTTCATCAGGTTACCCTCATCGATGCCCATACTTTCGATGAGGAGAGCGGACTCTTTTTTCACGGCTGGGATGAGTCGCGTCAGCAGGCATGGGCCGATAAAGAGACCGGAACATCGCCCGGATTCTGGTCGCGCAGCATGGGGTGGTACGGAGCCGCCATCGTGGATCTGCTCGACCACCTGCCGGAGAATCACCCGGGACGTGACAGCTTACTGGGGATAACCGAAAGGCTGGCGTCGGGGATCAAAAAGTACCAGGATCCAACGACCGGTGTATGGTATCAGGTGACAGATCAAGGAGACAGGGAAGGGAATTACCTGGAATCATCGGGATCGGCACTCTTTGTCTATTTCCTGGCAAAGGCGCTCAATAACAACTATATTGATGAAAGTTACCGGGAGGTTGCACTGAACGGGTTCGAAGGCATCATCCACAATTTTATAAAGTCCGAAGAAGATGGCTCTTATACAATTACAAACTGCTGTGCAGTAGCGGGACTGGGAGGAAATGGCATCACAGGCCACCCCAGGGATGGCTCGTTCAAATACTACATCAGTGAGCCGGTAATAGAAAATGATCCGAAGTCAACAGGATCGTTCATCCTGGCAGCATTGGAAATAGAGAAATTGAAGGAATCTATAAAATAAATAATATATGAACAAGGGTAAATATCTGATTACAATAGCAATTAGCCTTTTTTGGATTACAACTGCCATGGCACAGGAGACCTATATTCCATGGGAAAACGGTAAACTACAGGTAAATAAAGGAAACCGCTACCTTCAACATGAAAATGGAACCCCCTTTTTCTGGTTGGGTGACACAGGCTGGTATCTTCCGGCCCGATTAAACAGGGATGAAGCGGAATACTATCTGGAGCAGTGCCGACAGAAAGGGTATAACGTAGTACAGGTGATGGTGATGAATACCATGCCGGCCATAAATGTCTATGGAAAATGGGCACTGCCATTCGGATTTGATTTTACAAATATCGATCAGGAGGGCGAGTATGGATACTGGGATCACATGGATTATATCATCGAGGCAGCCGAGCGAAAAGGAATCTATATAGGGATGGTCTGTGTGTGGGGAAGCCCCGTGCAGCAGGGAAAGATGAATGTAGAAGAAGCCCGTCTCTACGGCGAATTTCTTGCCAAAAGGTATCGGGATAATCCCAATATCATCTGGCTGATAGGAGGCGATATCCGGGGGGATGTAAAAACCGAAGTGTGGCAGTCTCTGGCTAAAAGCATCGATGCAAATGACGACAATCATCTGATGACTTTCCATCCCCGCGGCAGGACCATGTCGGGCACCTGGTTCAATAACGAAGAGTGGCTCGACTTCAACATGTTCCAATCGGGACATCGTCGATACGGGCAGCGTAAGGGAGATGGTGAGTATCCCATCATCGAAAATACCGAAGAGGATAACTGGCGGTTTGTGGAGAGTAACAATGCCCTGGAACCGCGGAAACCGGTGATCGACGCCGAACCGATATACGAGGATATTCCCCACGGACTGCATGACGCCAACGAGCTTAAATGGAACGACAACGATGTACGCCGCTACGCCTACTGGTCGGTTTTTGCCGGTTCCTTTGGCCACACATACGGGCATAACTCCATCATGCAGATGAAGAAAGATGGAATTGGCGGTGCTTATGGAGCTCAGAAAACATGGTACCAGGCGCTTAATGATCCGGGGATGAACCAGATGAAGCATTTGAAAAATCTGATGCTCACCTTCCCGTTCTTCGAGCGGGTACCCGACCAGTCGGTGATCGCCGGCACAAACGGTGTCATGTACGACAGGCTCATCGCTACCCGCGGCAACGATTACCTGTTGGTGTATAACTACAGCGGCCGGCCGATGGAGATTGATCTGACTAAAATATCGGGCAGCAAAAAAAATGTATGGTGGTACTTGCCAAAGAATGGACAACTTGAGTTCGTAGGAGCGTTTGATAATAAGGTTACACACTTCTCCCTGGATGAAGGTTACCATTACGGTAACGACAGGGTATTGATCGCGGTAGATGCATCGCGCGACTATATAGATCCCGCGTGGAGCGAATTGCCTGATGCACAGGGGAAAATAAAGAAATAAAAATCGTACATTATGAAAGGGAGAGCAATATTCATATCGATCATCCTTCTTTTATCATCTCTCAGCCCGGTAGCAGCCCGTCTGAGAGTAGGTGATCTAAGGGTGGAGGCACTTGAAAACCCGATAGGCATAGACAGTAGGAACCCGAGATTCAGCTGGCGTATTTTTGCTGAGGAAGAACGGAACGTGATGCAGCACACTTATCATATTATGGTTGCTTCTACCCGCGAAAAACTGGATCAGGGCATTGCCGATATATGGGATTCGGGAGTGGTTGAATCAGAGCAGTCACAATGGGTGTTGTTCGAAGGTGAACCCCTAAAATACAGCAGCTATTACTACTGGAAGGTAAGCGTGACCACCCAAAAAGGCGAAACCACGGAAAGCAGTCCCGCCTACTGGTGTACGGGACTCTTTTCGGAGAACGACTGGAAGTCGCGTTGGATAGGGATGGACAGGGCCTCGGAGTGGGACTCTGAAACACAATGGTCGAGGCTCTCGGCTCGCTACCTTCGGAAAGAGTTTGAGATGAACAAGCCGGTAAAACATGCGGTGGTACATATCTCGGGACAAGGACTCTACGAGCTCTTCCTGAACGGCAAGCGGGTAGGGGATCAGGTACTGGCACCGGCGCCGACCGATTACAGACAGACGCTGCTCTATAACAGTTACGATGTCACCTCCCTACTCAAGGAAAATGGCAATGCCATGGGGGTGACCCTCGGAAACGGCCGCTACTACACCATGAGACAGGATTATAAGCCCTATAAGATTCCCACCTTCGGCTACCCAAAGCTGCGCCTCGCTTTTTATATAGAGTATAAAGACGGAAGCACAGAGGTGATCGGCAGCGATACCTCCTGGAAAATAACTGCCGACGGCCCCATCCGGAGCAATAACGAGTACGACGGGGAAGAGTACGATGCACGAAAAGAGCTGACCGGATGGAGTGAAGTGGGATACGATGACTCCTCCTGGGGGTCCGCTGAACGAGTGGCCATCCCGTACGGGACGCTTAGGGCGCAGATGATGGAAGGAATGAAGGTGGTCGACACCCTGAAGCCCCTCTCGGTCACGCGGCTTGAAGAAGACAAGTATATACTGGATATGGGGCAGAACATGGTTGGCTGGATCCGGATGAAGGTGAAAGGAAACGAGGGAGATACCGTACAGCTTCGTTTTGCCGAGACAGTGCAGGCCGACGGCAACCTCTATCTGGATAACCTGCGGGATGCGAGGGTGACCGACAAATATATTCTCAAGGGAGAGGGCCTGGAAGAGTGGGCTCCGGTATTTGTCTACCATGGTTTCAGGTATGTGGAGGTAACTGGCTATCCGGGAGAGATATCCAAAGATAATTTTATCGGCGAAGTGGTCAATGATCAGATGGAACTCATCGGTACCATAGAGACATCCGACCCTGTAATCAACCAGGTCATGAAAAATGCATTCTGGGGAATACGGGGTAACTACAAGGGAATGCCGATAGACTGTCCCCAGAGAAACGAACGTCAGCCCTGGCTGGGCGACCGGACAATGGGGGGACTGGGCGAGAGTTATCTCTTCGAGCATCAGCAGCTTTACAGCAAATGGGCCGATGATATCCGTGAAGCACAACGTGAAGATGGCACCATTCCCGATGTGGCTCCCGCTTTCTGGAACTACTATTCGGATGTCGTCACCTGGCCTGCCGCTTTCTTTTTCAATGCCGATATGCTCTATAGGCAGTTCGGCAATCTGAAGCCGATTGAGAAAAACTACGAAAGCATGAAAAAGTGGGTCCGCCATATGAAGGATGAGTATATGACAGATGATTACCTCATGCCGCGCGATAAGTATGGCGACTGGTGCGTGCCGCCCGAATCGCCGGAGCTGATTCATGCGCAGGACCCGGGTCGTATTACCAATGGCGAACTGATCGCCACCGCATACTATTTCAAGATTCTTGAATTGATGAAGAAGTTTGCCCTGTTGCAAAACCTTCCGGAAGATGCCGACCGCTATGGTACGCTGGCAGAGAAGGTAAAACAGGGGTTCAATGATGCATTCTTTCATGTCGACAGCCTTTACTACGGGAACAACACGGCAACTGCCAACCTGTTGCCCCTGGCATTCGGAATGATTCCCGAAGCCTGGATACCGGCCGTGGAGAAACATCTGGTGAATGGCATCCTGGAGAACAACCAATACAGTGCCCACATCACCACAGGGGTCATTGGCTCACAGTGGATCCTAAAGGAGTTTGCCCGAATGGGAAGGGCTGATATTGCTTTTCAGTTGGCATCCAATGACACCTATCCCAGCTGGGGCTATATGGCCAAAAAGGGAGCGACAACCATCTGGGAACTCTGGAACGGAGATACAGCAAACCCGGAGATGAATTCAGGCAATCATGTGATGCTGCTGGGTGACTTTATTCCTTTTAGCTTCGAGAATTTGGCAGGGATAAAGTCCGACGATCAGCAGGTGGCCTTCAAGAAGATCATCATGAAGCCCAATTTCGATATTGAAAAATTATCTTTTGTGAATGCTTCCTACAAAACTCCGTACGGAGAGGTGAAAAGTCACTGGAAAAAGAATTTTGAGCAGCTGGAGTGGAGCATCAAGGTGCCGGCCAACAGTACCGCGGAAGTTCATTTCCCGCTCAATAGCCTACACATCAAAGAGGGAGGGAGATTATTAAAGAGCGGGGAAGGTTACCTGAATGTAAGAACCGGAGGCGACTCCTTCGTGTGTGAAATAGGTTCCGGTGAGTATCGTTTCACCATGGAACTGGATCCAGGGATGGGCCGTTGGAGGAAAGGAATCGTGAAGGAAGAGTTTCTCTATGAAACAGCCCCTTTTCCGGAATGTCATGCCAGCACCATCGCAGAAACACCAAAGGGTCTTGTTGCCGCTTTTTTTGGAGGGACCAAAGAGAGAAATCCCGATGTGGAGATATGGGTCACCCGAAAGGTGGACGAACAGTGGACGTCTCCAGTATCCGTAGCCAACGGCATCCTCAGCGATACGCTTCGGAAAGCCTGCTGGAATCCGGTGCTCTTTCAGGTTCCCGGCGAAGAGTTGTTGCTCTTTTATAAGATAGGGAGTTCGGTGAGCGATTGGACAGGCCACCTGATACGTTCGTTTGATCACGGTATCACCTGGTCTGAGCCGGAGCATCTGCCGGAAGGCTTTATCGGACCCGTAAAGAACAAGCCGGTGATGGTGGGCAGCAAGATGATCTGTCCCTCCAGCCTCGAGGGAAGCCCCGGCTGGAGAGTACACTTCGAGATGACCGAAGACAAAGGCAAGACCTGGAGGAAGGTGGGCCCCATTAACGACGGGAAAGCTATCAGGGCCATCCAGCCAAGTATTTTAACTTACGAAGATGGTTCTCTGCAGATGCTTTGCAGAACCCGGGAAGGAAAACTGGCCGAGTCATGGTCGCACGATGGTGGAGAGACCTGGAGCGAGATGACACTTTCCAGTCTTCCCAACAACAATTCCGGAACAGATGCCGTGACGCTGATCGACGGCCGCCAGCTCCTGGTGTATAACCATGTGATCCCCCCCGGAGGCACCGGCAAAGGGCCCAGAACCCCTTTGAATATTGCCCTGTCGAAAGATGGAAAAGAGTGGTTTGCCGCACTTGTACCCGAAGATTCCCCCCTGGGCCAGTACTCCTATCCCTCGGTAATTCAGGGAAAAGACGGTTACATCCACGTTGTCTATACCTGGCGTCGCGAGCGAATCAAATATCTGAAAATAGATCCG
>ENA-UOOI01000231-UOOI01000231.1-fermentation-metagenome-genome-assembly--contig:-NODE-231-length-71826-cov-7.416965_pt1 | contig 71826 bp, 65 predicted proteins | sample MGYA00245779_ERZ724027 | MGnify/ENA primary metagenome ERZ724027 (study PRJEB28704, sample SAMN03018318) | fermentation metagenome | biome: anthropogenic terrestrial biome; feature: soil; material...
AACAAGTTAAAATAGATAAAAAAGAGTAATTTTAAGCAAAAAGGAAGCTGCAGCTCACGGTTTTTCAATCGTTAAAGCGACAGCCCCTTTTTACAAGATTACCATTCATTTTTTAACTCCTTTTCCTTTTTTATAATTATAACTTAAGGTTATCAATAAAATATCAACATTAAAAAAAGAAGCAGGAAATTTATTCTGCTTCTTTTTTTAAGAATCATATTTTACTATTCGACATTAAAAGTCACTTGTACGCAAGCCCCTCCAGTATTACCATTACTCAAAGCAATTTCACCGCCATGCTTCTCGCAAAGTATTTTACAAATATACAACCCCATTCCATAATGTTCCCTATTATCATCTGGTACATCATGATAATAGAGTTTACACGCATTGACAATATCATTTTCATAAAATCCTCTTCCATCATCTGAAACCATTACTTTTAAATATTTGTCATTTATATTTTGAATTTCTATTATAACCTCTGTTTCAGCATATATAACCGCATTAGAAAATATATTTTCTACAACTTCCAACAATATATTAGTATCTACATTAATACTATCTATCTCAGGGCATTTATACTCATATTTTAATTTCGTTGTAAATTGTTCATTCAATAATGATAATGTCTTTTCTATTTTCGAAAATACCATCCTTGAATTTGATTTTTCTTTTGTTACACCTATGTTATCTAACCTATGAATCTTTTTAATTGTATCAGAAAACGCTTCCAGTCTTTCCGTCTGTTCTTCAATATCCTTTAGAATCTCAAATTGTTTTTCACTACTTATCCGTTTCTCTGGAAGGCATCTTAATAGCAACTGTACATATCCCTTTAATACGGTCAAAGGTGCGCGAATATCATGCGTAAATGCGGATCTGAGCTGTTTTTGTTCTTCAATCATTTTCCACATACAAGAGTTATTATCCGCTAATTGTACTCTCATTTTTTCAAACGCCTCATATAACTCACCCATTTCATCTCTTCTGTCATATATCAATTCAAATTCCAAATTATTTTTTCCTATTTCCTGAGCACCATGATTCAGCAATGCTAATGGTACTTTTAATTTTTTATTATAAAAAACTATCACGGCCACTAATGCGCCGCCAAATGCGAAGAGAAACAAACTCCAACTTTCTATAAAATCACATGCTTCTATCATGATTCTATCCTTAACTTCTAAATCTCTTACAGAAGTTGAAGGTATTGGCAGAAAATTGCTAAATTGTTCCGTATATTTTTCTTGCTATTCCGTATATTCATCTATATTTTCTAATTTTCTCAGCCATATATTTTCTGTGATTTTATTACATATTCTTTGGACAAAAATTGATAAAACAATTCCTATTGTCAAAAACAATACAAGATGCAAAAAAAGGCTTTTTTTCAATTTAGCATTTCTTATCCTCCCCATTTGTACCCATATCCCAGACGGTTTCAATATAGTTTCTGTCTGTATACTTCTTTAGCTTTCTTCTAATTCTACTAATCATTTCTGTAACAAGGTGACTATCGCCTTCTTTATCATACCCCCACGCCTTCTCATATAACAGTTCCTTGTCGAACACCTGTCCTGGATAACTGGATAGTACCTCAATAATATCAAATTCAGCCTTAGTAATATCTAATTCAATTTGATTATAGACAACTCTCTTTCCAGAGTAGTCAATACATAGATCTTCTGAAAAAAGCATCTTCTTTTTGCCGATATTTCTCTTTTCCCACCTCAAATGTGCCTCAATTCTAGCCAGCAACTCATCCAGATTAAATGGCTTAACAATATAATCATATCCTCCTGATTTGAGACCATTTATTATATCCTGATTTTCTATCAACGCAGTTATAAAAATGATAAAACATGGTACATGATTCCGTATACGCTTGCAAAGTTCCAGACCATTCATTTTGGGCATATTTATATCCAACAAAATTATATCTGGTTCTATCCCTAGGTTCTGAATTGCTTCTTCTCCATTCTCAGCAGTATATATCATATAATTCTCAAGTTCTAAAAAATCCTTCACAATTGCAGCAATCAATAAATGGAGGTTCTTTCTACCAAATGTTTCCTTGCATTATAACTTCCGGTAGCATGTTTGAAACTTTGGAAGAACTGCAGTATGAATTAGCGGATTATTTGCTCACGTTCATATCATTGTAACAATCAACGAAATGCATATCATTTTTAAAGTAATGATAACTGTTGTTCTTTTTCTTCAAATTGTTTTAAAAATGAAAACACATCATTAGGTTTCCATAGTATACCGTGCTTTTCACAAACCTCTTTAAAAATTGACATCAAGCGATTCTGATTGGGACTTTCACAAATATATGAATTTCCAAAGTCCCGAATATATTCTTTTTTTATCCTGGGAAAAAGTTTATCAATCTGCTTATAAAAGTGTTCTCTATTTCCTTCTCTCATCGTTACCCCAAAACCAAAGCATATGATTCCACGCACATTTGCCTTTACACAATAATCTAATATTCCCCTTAGATTTTCTTCTGTATCATTGATATATGGTAATATTGGTCCAAGCCATACCACAGTTGGAATTTCTTCATTTCTCATAATACTAAGAACATGAAATCGCTCTAATGTGGTTGATACATTGGGTTCAATTTTTCTACACAAATCCTCGTCATACGTAGTTAAAGTCATTTGAACAACACACTTTGTTCTTTGATGAATAGATTTCAATAAGTCCAAGTCTCTAAGTATTCTAGATGATTTTGTCTGAATCGCTAATCCAAACCCATACTTTTCAACGATTGAGATACATTGCCGTGTCATCTGCAATTCCTCTTCTAAATGAATATACGGGTCAGACATTGCTCCAGTACCAATCATACATTTCTTTCGTTTCCTGCGTAACTGATCCACTAAGATTAACAGTGTATTTCGTTTCACTTCAATATCTTCAAAGGCATGGTTCATTTGATAACATTTGCTTCGGCTGTCACAATAAATGCAACCATGCGTACACCCACGATATATGTTAATTCCATTCTGTGGTGATAATATTGTTTTATAATCTGCATAATGCATAAGAAACGGCCTCCGTAATGTGTATCTTAACTGACTCTAGTATGGCATATAAATACGACCACGCCATGTCATATTTAAGGATATCAATTGCTGTTTTGGATCAATTTTTTATTAAACATCTAATCTGTTCTGGCACAAACTAGGTTATATAGTCTGCTGTTACATGTAGGAGGTAAGCTCTCTATAAAAAAGTACCTTTCTATCCATCACCATCCATGAGATAATACTTCAAAATTGAGTTAGAGTTTTTCGAGTTTTTCAAGTAAACTCAAAATACTCAGTGGAGGTATAAACATATGGATAAAGTTACATAAATCAAAACTCAGTTCCGTATGGAACAGTGGATGAAAACTATCCACGAATGCCAGTCTAGTTCCATGCCAGTAAAGACCTGGTGCAAACAGAATAATGTCAGCGAGCCCTCTTACTATTACTGGCTGAAAAAATACGATTGTCTGCATGCGAATCTCAGCTTTCCGTTCCAGAAACCGAACCTGCTCCAGCGGTCGAGTTTGCAAAAATCCCTGTGGTACAAAAAGTTTCCTCCGGATCTGGTAATACCGGGATAATGATCCATCTACCGATGGCCGCCATTGAGGTCCATGAAGGTACATCACAGCAGATGGTGGAAAACGTTCTTCTGGCACTGAGAAGTGTTCTTCCTGGAGGAATACTTTGCTAACACCACTAGGCGATATTTCAGCTGTCGAAAATGTCTACATTGCCTGTGGCTATAAAGTAAAACGCTCCACTAATTTATTTACAATTATATTTCAAAAATCTACTGTAATCTAAACGGGTAAATTATTCGGTGCTTACCTTATAACCTATTAATATAGCCAATTTTTTTCTTAAACATTTTGGATCAATCCCCAAAGGAATGATTTTTTCTAACTTCGCTCAACTAATCTCGAATACTGTTAACAAATTTCCAACTGAACTCACCTAAATGTTCACTATATACTGCTATTGCATACAATTTCCCGTACCATTCATATTTTCTATAAATATATTTCTGTTCAAGAACATCTAATTTTGATAATCTACCAGCCAATCCTAATCCTGTATATTTTAAGAAAGCTTCCTTTTTAGTCCATACTTCATAAAATTTTTCTACTTGATTCTGTACATCTTCTTGTCGCATTACATATTTTAACTCGGAATCATGATAAAATCTTTTCATTATTCGAAAGTCAGGTTCCCTAATTTCTTCTATATCTATACCGATCTCATCCTTTGAAAATGCAACAATTCCAACTCCTAAAGTATGCGATATATTAAAATATAAATCTGCTTTTTCCTTGTTCACGAATGCATAGGGTTTCCCGAATTTTCCTTTTACAATTGTTATATCTTGGAATCTCACCTTGTAATATCGCGCTAAAAAATTTCTAACAAACCAATGCATTCTTTCACGAAGAACGCATTGGTTTGCTTCTATAAAAATATACATTTTATTCATTCAAGAATCCTCATTGGTCTAATACAACATTGCTCAATTACATTTTTATGATGCAATGCTTCTAAATCCCTACATACTTAATAATTCATTTCTTTCTTCGGGATCAATTTTTTCTAAAGCGTATCGAAATGATATTCTTGGCATCTTCTCTCGATTATGTATTAAGTATTGAATTACTTTCTCTTTTTCTTTCATTGAATACACTTTCAACATCCATCCATAACCTTTTAAAACTAAATCATTATCATCCTGCAGGAGTTTATCCGATATAGCAAATACATTAATGTCCTTATATCGATTTGAATTAATTGGTAATATCAGAATAACTGCTGCTGCTCTTCTCATCCAAAATTCGTTTCTAGAAGTCCATTCTATGATACGACTAAAGTATTCCGGATATTGGGCCAAAAGCTCACCAAATGCATGTGTACAGAAATCGTCACAATCTCCCCAGCCAGTTACATAGTTAATCAACCAAGATTCAAAAATTGAAAATATATTATCATTGTATTGTTGCTTCATTCTATATGCCCAATCATAAGCAATGACACCTAATGCCCAATTTCTTTGTTGCAACAAATTTTCACAAATGGACAACACTTCGCTTATATCGTTCGACTTTACTTGATGAAATAATTTAACTGATAGTCTACGTACTTCATTCGTCTTTAAACCATTCTCTTTTGATAATCCTTTCAGTTCATTTTTGGCTTGTATAATAATATCATTCATATCATCGTTGTATGATTTACTAAAGCAATAATCATACCTCTCCCTTCTTGTTTTTATAGGTTTGAACTACTTTTCGGAGCAGTAGATAATCCAGTTGGCAAGAGTAGTACGGCTCAGCTCTATTCCGTACTGGCTCCAGTCCTTTTCCTGTCGGTATAGAGGCAAGCCATTGGCATACTTCTGATACATTGTCCAGGCAACTGACGATGAGGAAGCAAGACTGTGTTTCATAAGTCCTTTTGGAACTTTGGTCTTAACGATATAAGGAGCATCATCTTCCTTGCACTGTGGACAAATATATGTAACGCTGACATATTCAAGAACTTTAACACTTGCAGGAACGTACTGTAGTTCTCTGCGTACAACTTAACATCAGGTATCAACGGAAGGTGAAGCTTTTTTCCTGTCTTCTGCTGTATGATATTTATCTCATCATTATCAAAGTCAATATCCTTGTGTTCAAGAAGAACAATATCCCCAGATCTCATCCCTAATCTTGAGGCTAATTGAATCATTGCATAATCTCTTAATCCTAAAATCGTTGTCCGATCAACAACAGCCTCAATTCTCTTTATTTCTTCGATAGAATATACAGATGGAGTCACATATGGCTTACTGGCATGTGGAACAACTGTTGAATAATCTGCCGACACGATTCCTTCATCAGAAAGAAATCTTAGAAATAAACTTATCTCATTCCATAGATTGTGGTCAGTTATTCTTATACAGGCTTTGCTTATATATTCGGCAGATATGTCGGTAAGGAGCTTGCACCCAAGTTCAATCAACACTGAGCTAAACCATGATACGCTATAACATTTGATTCAAATAGTTCCATCTGTAAGTCCTTTAAGTCTACAGAAATCACAGTACTTATCAATTACGTAAGAATAATCGTTTGTCAAACTGAAAGTTTTATCCTTAGCCGAATGGATATCCTCCCATTTACCATCTGATAGATCATCAAGTCTTCTAATAACTGTTTTTAAATTTGAATAGTATTGATTTTGTCCATGTGTCTTGAGATACTCGTCCAAGACACGCGCACCACCTCCTTTGGCGTATGCATCATAACCCTTTGTTTTCAATTGTGTGATATACTGTTACAAAGATACCGATATCATGTAACAGTTATCTCTGAACAACCTCTGGCCTTTAATCTTTCCAAAAGTTCTTTCTCCAACCCATCAAAAGCTTTGCTATTTGATTCCATTGTATCGTACCTTCTTATCATGATTTATGTTTCATGACAAGAATACAATATGGATTATTATTCAAAAAGATTTATTAAAAACTTAATAATATCAACTATTAGCAGCACTCTTCTCGAATAATAATACTTCTTGGATAATCTGTGTATCCGCATACGATGAATATTTCATCAACGGATGAGATATCGCCTATCATAGAACACCTCGCAAGAGATTGATGGTATGAGCCAGCAACGCCGGATCAGCGTTATTATGAATCTTAATGCTACAGCCATTTAGATTCAGCTCGATAGAAGCTGATACTGTACCAGTAGCAAATCTGCTTGGATTTACAACAGAAGTTGGCTCATCTTTAGGTAAGATATTAACTTTAACAACATCCTGTCTGACAGGTATAACTTGATGGCTTGGTATAGATTCAATAAGTGATTCCTGGCAAGCCAAGTCACGCAGTTTTTTTACCTAGTTGTAAAAAGTGCTACTGTTGATATCGTTTTGGCGACACCATTGGTAGTCTGACAGACTCATTCCATAATCAGGCGTTTCTTGTCATCATCACTGTAGTGCTTGTAATGTTGTCGCATAATTGTAAACCTCCAATCTGGAGTGAAATGCTCCAAATTTCCAAATTAGATTTGGAGAAGTGGAAGTAAAACGCTCCACTTATTAATTTACAATTATATTTCAGAAATCTAATGTAGTCTAAACGGGTAAATTATTAGGCGCTTGCCTTACATTGGATACTATTGTATTCTGGAATCAACAATAAATACTTGTCCACTTATTCCATTTATGAAATCAGAACACATCAATGTGGTAAACGCAATGTAATCTGGTAATGTTGAATTACATCCTAAAACGCTCCTCGTCTTTGCTTCTTCTTTCTTTTTCAAATTACCTTTATTCAAACTGGTCTCAACATATCCTGGACATATTGCATTCACCGATATATTATATGGTCCAAACTCCTTCGCAAGTGATTTTGTTAATCCAACCATTGCAGCTTTTGATGTTGAATAGTTGGTTTGTAGGTTACCTCCAATCAATCCCTTAAGGGATGCAACATTAATTATTCTCCCAAATCCTTGCTTAATCATAATACTTCCTACGACTTTAGAACAAATAAAAGCACTCGATAAATTTGTAATAAGTACTTCGTTCCACTGCTTCATTGACATTTCGATAACAGACGAGTCATTACAGATACCTACATTATTAATTAAAACATCAATTTTTCCATTCTTCTCTCTCACTTTTTCACATAAATGAAGCACCTCGTCTTCATTGCATACATCCGCCTTAATTATCATAATACTTTGTTGTTTATCTTCATACTCATCTTTCATCTTATCGGCTCTATCATCATCATTATGATAATTAATAATTACATTTGCACCATCCTGAATAAAAGATTCTGCTAATTCCTTCCCGAGGCCGCTCGTTGATCCAGTAATTAAAATCACCTTATTATCCAATGTAACATTCATCCTGTGTCCTCCTCATTAAATTATTTTTATCAACATACTTTAATGCTTGACAAATATACATCTTACGATAAAAACTATCTTTCTTCATCAATTCCTTATGTGAACCTCTCTCAATAATCTGACCATCATTAAAAACAAATATTATATCAGCTTCTTGAGTGCATGATAATCGATGTGAAATCATAATCACAGTCTTATTACTTGAATACATAGATACTAACTCATTAAATTTATATTCTGAAATCGGATCTAAAGCACTTGATGGTTCATCCAGTATGATATAGCTTTTATCTTCATAGAGAATACGAGCTATTGCAATTTTTTGCATCTGTCCACCTGAGCATTTCATACCTGATTTATCAATTTCTCTTGATAAAATCGTCCTCTCTGCCTCTAAGAAATTCTGATTTAAATCTAATCCCGTCTTAGTAATTGCATCAATAATTGATGATTTATCGTCGTCATTATATTGATTCATCACAACATTCTCTGCCAACATAAGTGAATATACATTGTAATCCTGAAATAGTACACTAAATAAATTCCGACAATCATTTAAACTAAATTCCTCAATTGATTGATTTCCAATACTAATATTTCCTACTTGCGGAGAATATAGATGAATTAACAACTTAGCCATTGTTGTTTTCCCAGCTCCATTTGTTCCAACAAAGGCAGCTTTTTTACCAAATGGTATTTCTAAAGATACATTCTGTATCGCTGGTTTGTTACTTCCCTTATATGAAAATGTCACATGATCAACTATAATGTCACCTCTGATATCTCCTTGAAGCTTCCCATCGTTTTCATTTATGTTATCGTTAAGGAATTGACGCATATCTCTAATATAAAAGCTATTTTGCACGAATTGTTGAATTGTGTCTTTAACTCCCCATAAATTTCCATTAATAGAGCCTGCCGCAAAATATAAGGCAGTAAATCCACCAACGGATAATGTATTCAATGCCAATACCTGATATAGCAGTATATAATTCAATAAAAGATTTCCAATCAAAAATTCGATGATAAATGGGATCCATTTTTTATGAAACATGCATTTCTTATAGGACTGACGATAAATATCTTTGATTTTTTCACTTGAATCATCCAACTTTTGGTACAATATTGTCTTCTGATTATGTACTTTCATTTCCCGAACATATTCCGGCAAGGAAAAAATCTTTCCGATGTAATTCTGTATCCTTTTTACCTTTTGAATCTTAATATCAAGATTATACTCCATTTTACTAAACAGGATATTTTTAACGACTGCAAGTATAAATGTAATCATAATCACAACTAATGTAACTTTGGATAGCATTAAAAACATCGTTCCTAACATTAGGACACTCGTAATATTACATACGAGTTGAACAACATTCTCCAGTGTTTTTGTTATTCTCTCTTCTGCTGTCACCATTACCATATAATATTTATTATAATACTTTTCATCGTCAAAATTTTGAATGTCCATTGTTTCAGAGACATGAAATAGCTTATTATTATATATTCGAGTAATTCTCTCATTTACAGATGGCGTCCAATATTCATTTAAAATATTGTTAATCAATGTAACTATGATAGAAATGCCAAAAATAATTAATATAACTTGCATTATATCTATAAAATCACTTCCCGCCTGAATATAATCAATGACGGTCAGCAATGAATACTGTAATAACAGTACATAGCATACCCTCTGCAAAATTGAGTTCAAAAATAACACTACAATATAAACCGGAGCATTTTTCCTGTATAAATTTAATACATATAAATTATTCTTTAATATCTCCATAGCGTTCACTACTCCTCTAATTTATACTTCTCTGCCTGCAACTGATACATTTGAGCATATCTCCCTCCCAGTGCTATTAGTTCATTATGGTTTCCTTGCTCAATGATTCGTCCACTGTCCATTACTAATATTTTATCAACTTTTTTTGCAAACGACATTCTATGCATAATAAATATTGCTGTTTTATTTTTTGCTAATTCATATAACTGATTAAGCATTTTTTCTTCTGCTAATGGATCAATTGCAGATGTTGGCTCATCAAACACCATAATACTTGCTTGTTTAATATATGCTCTTGCAATTGATAATCGTTGCATTTCTCCTCCAGAAAGATTAATTCCTTCCTCATAGAATTCTTTTGTCAGCATACTATTGATCCCATGTGGAAATGAATTAACTTTATCAAGCAAGTCAACAAATCTTAATCCATCTTCAACCAATTGTTTGTTCTGATTTTCTTCAATCTTATTATTTAATAGATTTTCAGCAATGGTAGACGAAAGCATTCTCGAATCTTGAAGAATTACTGTAAATAAATTACGATAATCTTCTACTTTATAGTTTAAAATATTAATTCCATCAACTAAAATTTTTCCTGATTCCGGATTGTAAATTCTCAATAGCAAGTGGATTAACGTTGTTTTTCCAGCTCCATTTTCACCGACAATAGCTATTTTCTCACCTTTATGAATTGTAAAATTAAGATCCTTATGTACAAATGTTTGATTTTTACCATAAGAAAATCGTACCTGTTCAAATCGTATTTCATTTCTCAACTCGTTAATTGACTTTTCTCCCTGTGGCTCTTGGTTATTAGCGTAAAATTGCATACATTCTTCAAAATCATATATATACCTTTTACTCTCACCAAGGGTGACATACTTGTCAATCAATTCTGAAATTCCATCGCTAAGATTTACTAATCCCACTAAAACGACTGAGATATCCAAAACGCCAATTCTCTTTTCAACCATCACTTGATAAACAGCATATGCCAAGATTAAACTAAATGGTATTCTATTTTTAAACACTTCAAATAAAAATGCTAATCTTATTCTAACTTTTCCATTCTTATGGATACACTGCTGCACCATGTTTGCCCCTTGGTTATACAAGTCCGTCAATGGTCTGCCGATATGTGTCATTCTGATTTCTGCACTTGGATTTTTACTAAAGAAACATTTTTTAACATATTCTTTTCTTACATTACCAGGATCTTGCTCCTGTTTTGATTGATACCTCATTTTGTTATACAATTCTCCGAAAACCCAAGTTGCACAAATTGGGAAAATTAAAATCAGTAATGATCGCTTATCAATATCCCATATTATAGCAAACACCATACTTGTCGTAATCGTTTTTCCAAACAAAACTGAAATATCATCTAGAAACTTAATAATCTGGCCTTGCATTGCTCTAACAATTTTTTGATTCTTTTCACTATAATTGTTAGACTCTACTTCTAAGATTGAAGCTGTAATAATTCGATTATAAAATAGTTTTCGAAAGTTAGTCTCAATTGTTTGTACAAGCTTTGGCCTCACTCTCAACTCATATCTACCGTTTAAATATCGGATCATTCCAATTATTACTGCAATAACAAAAAAGAATAATAGAATCCTCTTAGGGCTATATTGTTGTTCAACACAATATAGCAAAAATTTTAAATATAGAATACTCCAGAATAGCGATTCTAAACCAATTGTAAATTGATATACCAAAGAATGTTTTAGAAATGTTTTTACAGAGATATCATATTGATGTAAAATATGAAATGCCTCCCTAACACTTTTCCCTTCATTTTTCTTTGCCATTATTATTCTCCTTTATCAGTTCCAACAGTTCCTTCTCTTTTTTATCTATATCTTGTATTTGTTTATCAATCAATGTTCTCATCCTTTGCTTTAACTCTATGCTAAGCTCTTGCGAATTAAGGATTTTACAAATCACAACTCCTAGAACTTGTATATCTTCTTCTACAAATCCATGTATGGTGACTTCTTGAACACCAATTCTGATTCCATGATGTCCATTATGAGGAATTGTAAAATCATTTACATATATCTGATTGGTCACCAATTCATTCACTATTTTTGATAATTCCAGTCCTTCACAATCAATCCATACTTGATGTGTGGCATAACTATAGGCAGTATACCCATTGCTGTTAATTACCCCTGCCAAATATTCATAGAACATAAAAAATGATATAATTCAGATATTATCTCATATATTCTTTGTTCCATCTCTAATAATTGATTTGGAAACTTACTTAATGATTTATTTCTAAACAAATCGAGTATATTTTTCATGCTAAAATTATTCCAAAATAATAATAACTTATTACTGATTTCTTTTAATTCATCTTGGATCTGTTTATCATATCCGAGTGTATCCATATTCTTTATTAACCCCATAATCACAACACATTTATACTTATTTATCCTCATAATATTTGCAATATAAGATTCTTTTTTACTTGAGTCTACATTTTCAGTAATAGATTTTAATAACTCTTCAAAATAAGTATTTTGACTATATGTCGTAACTTTGTACGGAGTAACTTCATCCACATACATTTTTAGTATCTTCTCTAAAATTAGGTCGCAATCTAGTATGGTGTTTTTTTTAGGAATAATAGCCGTCATTCCTTGCCGTTTATTCAAAATTTTCAAAAATGATAGATTCATTTTTTCTAATATTTCATATGTTAAATGAAACTCCCTATATTCCGTATCAGATTTCCCACGATGTGTATCATCTAGTATTCTACATAATTTTCTGCTATCATCATATTGCGTTATAATAAACCAATGTGGCCAATGACTTATGTGGTAATGATCAGAATAAAAAAGTTCGTATAAATCACCCGTTAAAAGAACTGGATAACCTTGTGCTATGTAATGTCGAATAAATGATAATATATTTTTACTATCGCTGCTAAATTCTAGATGAACTTGAAATAATTCTTGAATATAATAGTCGATATTCTCTCTTCCTTGAAACTCATAAGAATCAAACATCTTTTGGAGAAGTAAATACAGGCTAGCATACCTAGGATTTATATATCCAAGTAAATGCGCTAATGGCTTTTCATAGCAATCTACCATATCAACTTTATACTCTTGCACCATATCCATTAATTCTATCTCGGACAATGTATCAACTCCTGACTAATTTTTACTCCTAATTAAAATCTAACCTAACAACTTATTTAACGGCTATAAATATTTTTCTCAACTTTCCCACCCGCATAGCTGGTGCAAATACTTGATTTATCAATCAAAATAATTGCTTTAATTGGTGCATTGACATTCAAGAAGCACCTAATCTTTGGTATACTAAGATTATCACATCAAATAAACCATTACAGAAGAGGTGCTAATCTTATGATAAACCAAATGAACCAAAATAATCATACCCAAAATCAATTTTCTAATGCTATTAAGGAACTTCAAATCGGAAAACTGTTGCGTAAATCCAATATAACAAAAACTTGTGGTATTTCCGCATTTGAGGTATTTCAATTTTTACTGCTATTAGTATTTCAGGGAAAGAATCTTTTTCGTTTCTTGAATTCTAAACATAAAGATCAGGCTGTTTCAAAGAACACTTATTATCGTTTTCAAAATGAAACATCCTATAACTGGAGCAAATTTCTTTTACTCCTTGCAGCACGAGTTACAGCTGTATTCAATACTCTTACGCGACCAGAACGTGTGAAAGTTCTGGTTCTGAATGATTCTGTTATAAAGCGCAATCGAAGTAAAGAAGCGGAACTTCTGGCACGTGTCTATAACCATGTAGAGCATAAATATCAGAAAGGCTTTACCCTTCTTACACTTGGATAGTCTTGACGGATACAGTTTTATTCCAATTGATTTTAATATGCTTTCCTCCGCACAAAGGAGTAACCGCTATCAGGAAGTTTCTGATAAGATTGATTATCGCATGAATGGTTATAAAACTCGAAAAGATAGCATGATGCGAAAAACTGATGCTGCAATCCTCTTAATCTAGAAGGCCTTAACTGCTGGTATCAAGGCGGATTACGTACTCATGGATACGTGGTTTACCACCAAACCGATGCTTGAAAAAATACTTCTGACGGGGATCAATGCTATCGGGATGGTAAAACAATTAAAGAAGCTCACAACTACCATTGCAGGAAATATACACTTCCTGAGTTAAAGCATTTTGTACGCTTTGAGGGCAGTAAAAATATTTTTGGTTCATTAATTGTGACAACTAAAAAAGGAATTCCTGTTAAGGTTGTCTTCGTACGAAATCGCAACAAGAAAAGTGAATGTCTGTATATTTTAAGCACAGACTTTAGTCTTAGCGATGCAGAAATCGTACGTATTTATGGAAATAGATGGTCTATCAAATGTTTCTTTAAATCATCTAAATCGTTCTTAAAACTTGGAACTGAATTTAGAGCCGTACTTATGATGCAATGGTCAGTCATACAGCAATTGTATTTACTAGACATACAATTCTGGAATGGATCCGCCGTAACCAAAATGACCAGAACTACGGTGAGTTGTTTTTCATGTTCTGTGAAGATATACAGGACATGGATTTGACTAATGCACTTAAGAGCCTGATGGCACTGTTTGTAGAACACATTTCTACGTTATCAGCAAATATCACAAGTTATATAAATAGTAAAGTGACTAATTGGATGAGATTCTCAAGCTTCATTTATACAGGCTTTATTTGTAAATGTTTGCTGGAAAAGTTGAGTTATTCATATTTTCCCTCCGTATCTTTATTTGGTAAAAATATTCGCAAGTATTTTCATAGTTAATTGTAAAACATATTATAGTAATTTACCATGTCGTTTTTGGAGAATTATATTTTTAATTGTAGATACGCGGAAGTTTGACAGTTGAATAGTTAAGAAATCGCTCCTGAGTTTTGAACTGATTATATAAAATAGTTCCAGCAAACCCTTGTGATTGCTGGAAATTTTTTGTCTATATTTTGTATTTTTAGTATGGCGCAATCTAATGGAATGTGTTATAATATAACTATATAATATTGGAGGACGTGTTATGACAATACTATTATTTGGCGTATCGAATGTTGGCAAATCTATCGCTGGGGAGTTGCTTGCGCATCGTTTAGGGTATGATTTTTACGATCTTGATGAAGAGATTAAAAAGCATCGTAACACTACATTGGAAGACTTTGTTTCAACGGGGACACTTCGCGAACGTGATCAGATACGCTGTGACCTTATCAATTCACTTATGGCTCGCAAAGGGGACAAGGTTGTAGCAGTTACCCCGCTGTCCTACATACAGACGATTCAGCCACTGTTGTCTTTCTCTGGTATATTTTCCATCGAACTGATTGATTCGGCTGAAAACATTTTTGATCGTCTGGTTTTCAGTGATGAAAATGATAATATCTATAAAGATGACGACTATAAAAATGAACATAGGGATTATTATCTTTCAGAAATAAGCGAAGACCTTGAATGGTACGGTTCCATTTACGCTGATATCAAACACCAATTTCATATATCTGGCAGACTGCCGGAAGATGTAGCTGATGCATTGATTATTAAATATCATCTCGACAGAGAGGAGGCATAGCCCATGTATTTACGTAAGATTAAGCGCCCTCAGGGTTTTTACCTTGCAATTCAGGAAAGCTATTATGACAGTTCCAGCAGGCAAAGCCGAACCCGTACCATCCAGAGTCTCGGATATTTAGAAGCCTTAAAAGCGGAATACGATGATCCCATCGCTTTCTTTACTCAAAAAGCCTTAGAGATGACAGAGCAAAAGAAGACAGAAAAATCTATCACCATAACGATCGACTCCCATAAAAAAATGAATACGGATACAGACGATGTCCGCAACATCGGTTACGGTGTGTTAAAGGAGTTGTATAAAAAACTGGAATTGGATAAGTTTTGGAACTGGAAGACAAGAAATCTTTCCGTAGAATTCAGTGTGGATCAGATTTTCCGGTTGCTTGTCTTCTCTCGCATTCTTAATCCTGCCTCAAAGAAAGGAACCTTTGAACACAGGAATTTCTACTTTGAAGACTTTGGTAATTTTTCCCTTGATGACGTCTACCACGCATTAGACATCATCTGTGACAATAAGGAAGCACTGCAAAAATGGATTTATGACCATTCTGATAATATCTGTACCAGGGACATGTCCATATCTTATTTTGACTGCACGAATTATTACTTTGATATTGGGCGATCAGATATGGATACGCTGGATGATAACGGTAACCCAGTGGATAAAGAAGGGAATCCGGTAGCTACAAAATACAGGAAACGTGGCCCCGAAAAGAACCACCGCCCAGATCCCATTGTTGAAATGGGGTTACTGATGGATCGAAACGGCATACCTCTCGCCTTTGATTTATTTCCTGGTAATGAATCCGAGAAAGTCCATATGCGTCCCATTATTAACCGTGTTAAAAATGAATTTTCTAATAGCCGCATTATTTTTGTAGCAGACAGAGGATTAAATACCTCTGACAACATTTATTATCTGAACGGAGATAATAAAGGAGATAATAATCAGCGTGACGGATATGTCTATGGGCAATCAATAAGAGGAGCAGATGCAGAATTTAAAAGATGGGTTTTAGAGGGTGGATACCGCATTAATAAAGTCATAAATGATGACGGAGAAGAAGTATTCTTTCAGCACAAATCCAGAATTCATCCCAAAGAACTACACGTAAATGTAACAAAGCCGGGGAGAAAGAATCCATTAAAGAAAACGGTCTCTATTGACCAAAAGCAAATGGTCTATTATTCAGAAAAATATGCAAAAAAACAACAAGCCGACAGAGAAGTAATGATTCAGCGGGCAAAAGATTTGATTAAGCATCCCAAGAAGTATGATAAAGTAACATCTGCAGGTTCCGCTACATATGTCCTAAATATAGCTTTCGACAAAAACACGGGAGAAATCGTTGAAGGGAAATCACTCGAGCTGGATTTAAAGAAAATCGAAGAAGAAAAGAAATATGATGGGTATTATTCCATCGTAACCAGTGAATTAAATATGTCAGATACAGAAATGCGAGAGGTTTACCGTGGTCTGATCCGTATCGAGGATACCTTCAAAATATCCAAAACAGAGTTTGATTCCAGACCAGTCTTTGTTCGTACCAACGACCACATAGATGCGCACTTCACGACCTGTTTTACTGCACTGGTACTAATCCGGTTGCTACAGACAAAACTGGAGAACAAATATCCTGTTGAAAAAATCATAAATGCCTTGAAAAACTACTGCTGTGTGCCTCTTGATACAAACACCTATCAGTTCACTTATTACGATGAGATCCTTGCAGCCTGTGGCAGGGCATTTGACATGGAATTAGACAATAAATACCGTACACGCCAGCAGATACAACGTCTTCTACAGTATTAATATTTTTTATTATTATTCTCAAACAAGATGCCTGTTCGCTATACAAAGGAATTGGCGCAACCCAGTGTTTACGGGGGGTGCGCCGTTTTTTGTTCAAAACTTGAGAGGCACCTCTTCAATAAATGTTTTGCCACAATAAGGGCATTTTTTTGCTTTGTCTGAGATGTCTTTCCCACAATCCGTACATTTAATAATTGCCATAAATAAATCCTCCTTATACTGTTTTCTAGAAACATCACTCAGTATGACATGGATAACTTCCAGTATATGCTCATTGTAAATCATGGCCTGTCCTATAAAACTCTCTTGTATATATTATGGAAATTCTTTAATGCATCAAAAAAACACCTTTACAAACTCAGTGGTCTTGAAAACTAACAATTTGTAAAGGTGTACTTATAGCTATTCTATTTCATATATCAGTCTTTCTTTTTATCTTAAGAAACGATATATACACAGTTATTAGGCATCTTCTATCTTACCTTTTCATCCTTCTTAATCTGAGAAGTGCTTAAAACTGACATTTTTTCTAACTTCTCTTCTCTTTGCCCGTAAGCTTTATCAAAAGCATCCGCCCCATACTGATAATCTGGCTCTGTAACCATTGCTACCGCCGATTTTTCATGTGGCTTATCCATTAGCTCATCATACATTTTCATCATCTGATTAATTTCAACATCCCTTGATAAGTTCTTGATCTTATCAATAGCCGCATCCAGTCTGACTTCCATTCCTTCCAGAATCTTTTGCTTTGCAATCCAAGGCTTCTTTATCATCTCTGTCTTAGAAAATATCTTCTCTTTCTGGGAATAATCCACCTCTCTTTTATCTGCAAATGTTCTGAAAGAATTGGCAATCTTCTGATTTGCTTCACGAATACCTGCACCAAAGGTATCAATCTTTGCGATTGTATTCGTCACATCCTTCTGTGCTTCCTGCACCTGATCTTTAATACCTATAAGCTTTTCTTTCACTCCAAAGAATTCAGACACTTTATTAAGCGCAGCTTTACCCTTCTTTTTGGCTTCACTTAAAATATCTACTGCCATAAACTTAATATTATCTTTCACAACAAATAACTGTTCCTTTATAACATTACATCGTACCTGTAGTCGTTCTGACGCTTCCTGAACCTCTTTTTTTAGATTAGTTAAGATCGTATCTTCCTGCATATCTTTAAGCTGTTGCTTTACATTGAGAAGTTCCTCTGTCATAACATTTAACTTTTTCTCCAAACCTTCTACATAGCTGCAAATCTCAAATACATTATTTGCTTCCGACCTCATAGTATTCTTCTTTAATAATTCCAAAAGTTGCTGTATAAGTTCATCATTGGTAAGTGTTTTTTCTGCGTCCATGTTAAATTCCTCCGTTCATTGGTATGGACGGGCAATTGCCCGCCCCAAATTAGTTATTATCGAAAAGGCGTTGTTTCTTTCTCCTGTTCTTTCTCCTGTTCTTTCTCCAAATTTCCCACTTTATTTTCAGCATTTTCTCTCGCCTGATTTTGATTTATCTCCTTCGCCTGTTCATATTCTCTTACAATTTCTGCGTAGAGTTTTTCACGGAACTCCTTGCTAACCGGATAACATACATCTTGGTAGATAACTTTTCCCTTCTCATCCAACTGCTTTGTCTTATATGATGGCATTGACACAAAGATATTTTCCTTTCCCTGAAGAATATTAACATTGTTGGCAATGAAACTATTGTCAAAGTAGATACGAGCAAGTCCCTTGATGTTACTGCCCTCTTTTTCATAAGGTGTTACCGTTACAGAAAACTCTGGTAATTCTGAGGATTCCTTAGTTCCATTACCTTTTTCTTGTTCCTCCTCTGGCGCAATAACTCTCTTATACGCTTCAATAATATTTGAGTAAAGTTCCTCACGAAACTCAGCTGTAATAGGGTTACATACGTCCTTATAAATGGAACCACCATTTTCATCACGCTCACTTGATTTGTACCGAGGCATAGAAACAAATAACTGATCCTTATCTTTGTTTTCTAGAATGGCAATATTGGTTATTTTAAAACTATCACCAAATACTACGGTTGCAAACCATTTAATATTGTTGCCCTCTTTGCTGTTTATGCTATTCACTTTAATTGAATATTTCATATGCTATTCCTCTCTTCCTTCGATTAAATTATTATTTGCATCTACATTTTGTTGTGGGATTACAATCTCACACCTTAACTGTTCTATTTGTTTCACTGGTAAACGACCATTCAGCCAGTTTGCCAAAGTCACAACAAATCCATCCTGCTCATAGTACAGCCATTCTTTGCTCTCAATATCTCCTTCATAAACTACAGTTACTGCAAAGTCTGGCATAAACAGTTTTTCTTCTTCATCCCAGATACAGACCACACCTTCTCGCAAATAAAGGTTAAGTTCTGGAATGATTACATACCAACCGCTAATAACCAACTGCATATCCTCATCTGTCTCCGCAATATCATCTTCAACATCCAAGGTATCCATCTCAGCAATGGCTTCTTCTACCTCATAAAGTCTATATTCCTTCATCATTCGCACCTCCAATTTCGCTGGATCATTACTATTTGTTTCTTCAAGTAAGGCTGCTTCCTTTTTACTAATGGTGGTCTGCCTTTCCTCCACATTGCTTTGTATCTCTTCATCTTTTCCATCCCCTTCAAAGAAAGCCCTGGCAATATGCCAAGGCTTTCTGACTTCTATACTATCTAATTTTCCCGTCATAAACTGTGCGATATGGCACCTCTTTTTCAGCAACACTACTGTCTGGAGTATCCTTTCTTCCCTTCTCCTCTATAGCATTCAGGTCAGCATCCTCAACCTTTGCGTTTTCAAGATCTAACTGAGCATTCAGTTCAAATTGTCTCGCAAGCTTTTCCTGTAATTCCTGCTCGTAGGCAAATGGCTTCTCGTATTCTAATTTAGAGGATTCCAAATCATGTTGATACTGGTCTATCTTTTTTAATAGAAACTCTTCATTTTCATAGATACCATTAAAAGCATTCTCAAGCTTTACCATATTCCCCACCGGACTGGTTGAAAGCTCCACCTTATACTCCGTCTTTCCACGAAGTACCAGATAATTCGTTCCCATAAAGTTCTTCTCTGTTAAAAGTTCAAATCCATGAAAACTTCCAATAGCTGTTGTCTCACCGGTTTTACATTTACTAATCGCTTCAAGTATCATTGTTCCGCCATCTGCTCGCTCTGTGTACCAAGTCCTCTACGAACTTTCTCTATTAAACCAATACCTTTTTTCTGATCCAACTCTGCAACAACTTTTACTGCCTTATCCTTGCCACATCCTAGGTCTTCCATTATATTGTCTATGGTATAGATAATGTAAGCTCGGTTGTCATTATCAAACCAGCCATTCTTTATAGATAAACTCATTCTGTCTAGCATTAATCCATAAAGAAGCTTTGCATCACTTGATAAGCCTTTAAAATTTTCATCTTTTATTAACATGCGTGGGACTCTATAAAAGGAGAATTGCTCAGCTTCTGCTCCGTAATAATAATCAAATTGTAAATTCACTTGGAGCTCCTCCTTTCTTACGTTAACTAATGAAAATCTGCACATGGTTTCATTGCTCTATGCTTCTACTTCATCTGCTTTGTCTATTTCCGAATAAACTCTAAAATATTTTTTTGTTCCTTTGTTAGGATATAGTTCAGAAAATTCTCTGACCTTTATCTGTGGAATAACCAAAAGAATCTCCTTAAACCATTCGATTTCCTGGTCTGTTCCCTGCAATCTGATTTTTAGCATAAATAAATCTCTTTTCTCATGAATACCTCCGTTTCTTGAGAGCAAGAACCCTGAACCATGTGCTGCACCTAACGCTGTATTTCTCATAGTCCGTCCCTCTTATATTCGAAATGGCTCTAAGTAGTCATCAAAAACTTCCCTATTAACAAGTACCAGTTTATTTAACTTATAGATTGCTCCTGCATCCTTAGCCATCTGCTCAAATTTTGACTGACTCATACTATATAAATCAGCACCTTCCTTATAACGAATGAATTTCTTTTTAATCTCTTTTCCTTTAACAATTCCCATGTTTGAATCTGCCATAACGCTGTTCTCCTTCCAAAATGAAATGTGATTGATAATGTTTGACTACAACGCAAAAAAGGACACCTTTCAAAAAAATATTTTTGAAAAGTGTCCTTAAAGTGCAACATCTTAAATTAAATTTTATAAGGTAATTTGAAATTATTACTAACTATTTCAAACTATGGACTGTCAATTTACTGTCAATTTACTGTCCTCTAGCGATTCGACATACCTCAAACCCTTGATTTTACTGGCTTTATTTCTCCAGTGTCTTCATCGTAGGAAACAACAACACATCCCTAATTGCAGCCGAATCCGTCAACAACATTACAAACCGGTCAATTCCGATACCGATTCCGCCTGTAGGAGGCATACCATATTCCAAAGCATTTAAGAAATCTTCATCCATAGAATTGGCTTCCTCATCCCCTGCGGCACGAAGTGCTTCCTGTGCTTCAAAACGTCCTCTTTGATCGATTGGATCATTTAATTCGGAGAAAGCATTTGCCATTTCTCTCTTTGTAATAAATAATTCGAAACGTTCTGTAAAGTCCGGATTCGATGGTTTTCTCTTAGCAAGTGGGGATATATCAACTGGGTGATCCATAATAAAGGTAGGTTGAACTAAATTCTCCTCAACATATTCTTCAAAGAATAGATTAATAATATCACCCTTCTTATGACGAGCTTCATATTTAATATTATGCTTGTCAGCAAGTGCTTTTGCTTCTTCTTCTGTATTAATCGTTGTAAAATCAACACCGGCATATTTCTTAACAGCATCCAGCATAGTGAGTCTTTCAAATGGTTTTGCAAGGTCGATTTCAACACCGTCATAAGAGATGGTAGTTGTACCAAGAACATTATTTGCTACTGTTCTAAATAACTCTTCTACTAAATCCATCATTCCATAATAATCAGTATATGCCTGATATAACTCTAATAATGTAAACTCAGGATTATGTCTTACGGACAAACCTTCATTTCTAAATACTCTGCCTACTTCATAAACTCTTTCAAGACCACCAACAATAAGCCTCTTTAAATATAATTCAAGAGATATTCTTAAATGTAAGTCCTCATCTAAGGCATTGTGATGAGTATTAAATGGTCTTGCAGCTGCACCTCCTGCATTTGGCACTAATACAGGTGTTTCTACTTCTATAAAATCCTTATTGTCAAGGTAATTACGAATTTCTCTGATAATATGGGAACGTTTAACAAAGGTTTCCTTTACTTCCGGATTCATAATTAAATCAACATAACGTTGTCTGTAACGAATATCGGTATCTTTCAGTCCATGGAACTTTTCAGGAAGAATTTGCAGACTCTTGGTTAAAAGAATAATTTCAGTAACTTTTACAGATACTTCACCTGTATGGGTTTTAAACACATGACCTTTTACGCCTACTATATCTCCAACATCAAACTTTTTAAAATCGGCGTAAGCCTCGTCGCCTACTTCATCTCTTTTAACATAAATCTGAATTTTGCCTTTTTTGTCCTGAATATTACAAAAAGAAGCTTTTCCCATTACTCTTTTTGACATAAGACGTCCGGCAAGAGAAACTTCCTTACCTTCTAACTCATCAAATTGTTTCGCAATTTCTGAAGAGTGATAAGATACATCATATTTCATAATTTGAAATGGGTCTTTTCCATTCTCTTTTAATTCAGCTAATTTTGTTCTTCTAACTTTTAAAAGCTCGTTCAAATCCTGTCCATTTTGTTGCATTTTTTCTTCCGCCACAATATCCTTCCTTTCTGTCCATTACCATTGTAATACCTCTAAGATTTAGTTGGACCTTTGAATTTCCAAAATCTTATATTGTATTATACCTGAATGTGTCTCAACATTAACAATATCGCCAATTCTTGCACCTAAAAGTGCTTGACCAACTGGCGATTCATTGGAAATCTTTCCTTTTAAACTGTTTGCTTCTGTGGATCCAACAAGCTTATATTCCATCTCTTCGTTGTATTCCAAATCAAGAATTTTAACTTTACATCCTATATTAATAACGTCTACATCGACTTCGTCTTCTACAACTACTTCTGCGTTCTTTAGTATTCTCTCTATTTCTTCAATTCTTGCTTCGATATCTCGTTGTTCATCTTTTGCAGCATCGTATTCAGCATTTTCAGATAAATCTCCCTGTTCCCTAGCCTCTTTGATTTTTCCAGCTACTGCTTTTCTCCTATTCACTTTTAAATCTTGAAGTTCTTCCTCTAATTGTCTTAAACCCTCATATGTCAATATGTTCTTCTTGTCTACCATATTATAAACACCCTTCCTCCGTTTAATCAGTATTACGATACATTCAAAGTATTATAACTTATGAAATGTTCCTTGTCAACAACCTAACTTAGATTTCCTATTATAATGGGAAAGCTTTAAAACAGTAAAAAAAAGAAGGTAAAATTATTACCCAAACCTTTTTTGGTGAAATTTAAACTTCTTAAAACCTCCTATAAACTATTCTATATGATATCATGCAATAGGTAAAAATATACCTTAAAAATAGTATTATTTACTACTTAATTATTTAAAACCTGCTAAATTTAATCAAATTATTATACTTTTTTTACTTTTTATTTCTAAGAAAGGCTTTACACAACTTCTCTTTAGTGGTACTCTATAAATGAATATTTTAATAAATATTTTAACTGTGATTGAGGCACAAAAGGTGACTCTTTTCTTTTGCTGTCTTTTTACTTAATTCTTATATTTACAAGGAGGATAATATAACATGGCTAGAAAAATGAAAACCATGGATGGAAATAACGCTGCTGCTCATGTGTCTTATGCATTTACCGACGTTGCAGCAATCTATCCTATCACACCGTCTTCAGTTATGGCTGAAGTAACAGATGCTTGGGCTGTCCAAGGGAAAAAGAATATCTTTGGTCACGAAGTTCAAGTAACTGAAATGCAATCAGAAGCTGGTGCAGCTGGTGCTGTACACGGTTCCTTAGCAGCTGGTGCATTAACCACAACTTTTACTGCATCTCAAGGTTTATTATTAATGATACCTAACATGTACAAAATGGCAGGTGAATTATTACCATGCGTTATCGACGTTTCTGCTCGTGCAGTTGCAAGTCACGCATTATCAATCTTTGGTGATCATTCCGATATTTATGCTTGTCGTCAAACTGGTTTTGCATTCCTTTGCTCCAGTAATGTACAGGAAGTTATGGACTTAGGCGCAGTTGCTCACCTTGCTGCAATCAAAGGACGTGTTCCATTCGTTCACTTCTTTGATGGTTTTAGAACATCTCACGAAATTCAAAAAATTGAAACCTGGGATTATGATGACTTAAAAGAATTAGTAGATATGGATGCTGTTAATGCATTCCGTCGTAAAGCTAATAACCCTGAACATCCAGTAACTCGTGGTACTGCTCAAAACCCAGATGTTTTCTTCCAAGCAAGAGAAGCAAGCAACAAATATTATGATGCAGTTCCTGGTTTAGTGGAAGATTATATGAATAAAGTAAATGCCAAAATTGGCACTGATTATAAATTATTTAACTACTATGGTGCAGCTGATGCAGAACATGTAATTATTGCAATGGGCTCCGTATGTGATACTATTGAAGAAACAATTGATTACTTATTAGCAGCTGGTAAAAAAGTTGGTGTTGTAAAGGTTAGATTATACAGACCATTCAGCGCTAAGCATTTAATCGATGTAATCCCAGATTCTGTAAAACAAATCAGCGTATTAGACAGAACAAAAGAACCAGGTGCACTTGGCGAACCTCTATACCTTGATGTTGTTGCAGCACTAAGAGATTCAAAATTCCATGATACACCTATATTCTCAGGACGTTATGGTTTAGCTTCCAAAGATACCACTCCTGCACAAATCATTGCAGTTTACAAGAATACTGAGAAAAAGCAATTTACAATCGGTATTGTTGATGATGTAACTCATCTTTCTCTTGATATTACAGAGAATCCGAATACAACTCCGGAACATACAATCAGCTGTAAATTCTGGGGACTTGGTGCTGACGGTACTGTTGGTGCTAACAAGAACTCTATCAAAATCATTGGTGATCATACAGATATGTATGCACAAGCTTATTTTGCATATGATTCAAAGAAATCCGGCGGTGTAACTATCTCTCACTTACGTTTTGGTAAAGATCCAATTAAAGCAACTTACTTAATTAACAAAGCTAACTTTGTTGCTTGCCACAATCCTTCTTATGTAAGGAAATACAACATGGTTCAAGACTTAAAAGATAACGGTACTTTCTTGCTTAACTGCAGCTGGAACATGGATGAAATCGAAGAACATCTTCCTGGACAGGTAAAACGTTACATAGCAAAACATAATATTAAGTTCTATACTATTGATGGTATTAAAGTAGGTAAAGAAATCGGTCTTGGAAATCGTATTAATACTGTACTTCAGGCTGCATTCTTTAAGTTAGCTAATATCATTCCTGTTGAAGATGCTGTTAAATATATGAAAGACGCTGCAACTGCTACTTATGGCAGAAAAGGCGATGCAGTTGTTAAAATGAATCATGATGCTATTGATCGTGGTATTACTGATTTAGTAGAAATTAAAGTTCCTGCTTCTTGGGCAGACGGAGCAGATGAAAGCTTAGCTGTAACTGCTGCAGGTCCTAGAAAAGACCTTGTAGATTATGTAAATAATATTCAAAATTCTATTAATGCTCAAGATGGGGATAACCTTCCTGTATCAGCATTCGTAGATTATGTGGACGGTACAGCTCCTGCTGGTTCTTCTGCATATGAAAAACGTGGTGTAGCAGTAGATGTATCTACATGGAATCCAGATAACTGTATCCAATGTAACTTCTGTTCTTATGTATGTCCACACGCAGTTATTCGTCCAATCGCTGCAACAGAAGAAAATGCTGCTAAAGCTCCAGAAGGTTCAACCTTCCTTAACTTAACAGGTATGCCAAATTATAAATTTGCTGTATCCATATCTGTTCTTGACTGTACAGGTTGTGGTTCCTGCGTTAATGTATGTCCTGGTAAGAAAGGCGAAAAAGCATTATCCTTGCAGCCATTAGAAGCACAATTAGATAAACAAAAATTATTTGATTATGGTGTTGAAATCGGAAATCCTGATGAAGTTGTTGAGAAATTCAAACCTACAACTGTAAAGGGAAGCCAATTTAAGAAACCATTACTTGAGTTCTCTGGCGCTTGTGCAGGTTGTGGAGAAACTCCATATGCTAAACTTGCTACACAATTATTCGGTGATAGAATGTACATTGCTAATGCAACAGGATGTTCTTCTATCTGGGGTGGTTCATCACCATCTACTCCATACACAGTTGACGAAAATGGACGTGGTCCTGCTTGGTCTAACTCTTTATTCGAAGATAACGCTGAGTATGGTTATGGTATGTCACTTGCTCAAAAAGCTTTAAGAGGACGTTTAATCTCTTCCGTTGAAGCACTTGCAAAAGTTGTTGATAACGCAGATGTAAAAGCAGCTTGTGATAAATACCTTGAAACAAAAGATTCCAGCACATTAAATGCTCCAGCTTCCAGAGAATTAGTTGCTGCATTAGAAGCATGTAATTGTGATAATGAACACAAAGCTGACATCTTAACTAACAAAGACTTCTTATCTAAGAAATCTCAATGGATCTTTGGTGGTGACGGATGGGCTTACGATATCGGATTCGGTGGTTTAGACCATGTTATCGCAAGTGGTCAAGACGTTAACATCCTTGTATTCGATACTGAAGTTTACTCCAATACAGGTGGTCAATCTTCAAAATCAACTCCTACCGGTGCTATTGCTCAATTTGCTGCTGGTGGTAAAGATGTTAAGAAGAAAGACTTAGCAGCTATCGCTATGAGTTATGGTTATGTATACGTTGCTCAAATTGCTCAAGGTGCTGACTACAATCAATGCGTAAAAGCATTTGTTGAAGCTGAAAGCTATCCAGGACCATCTATTATCATCGCTTATGCTCCATGTATCAGCCATGGTATTAAAGGTGGTATGAAGGGTGCCCAAACAGAAGAAAAACGTGCTGTTCAAGCCGGATACTGGCATTTATTCAGATTCGATCCACGTCTTGCAGAAGAAGGAAAGAATCCATTCCAGTTAGACTCTAAAGCACCAACTGCAGATTATCAGGAATTCTTACAGAATGAAGTTCGTTACAGCTCACTTGCTCGTTCTAATCCAAATAGAGCAGCCGAGTTATTTGCTAAAGCTGAACAAGATGCAAAAGCAAAATACGAAAAATTAGTGAAATTAGCAGAATAAAATTTAAACAGATAAGTTTAAATACAGATAAGGGGCTTTTGCTCCATAGTTGAAAGCTATGGAGCAAAAGCCCCTTATATTGATTCAATCATAGCTATAAAGAAAGCTACTAGTTAAAGGACTGTTGAAACAGGCAAGCCCTTACCCACACTACTGAAGCGGGAGACTTCCCTGATGAGGTTAAACTATTTCCTGTATGATTTTATATAAAACTTTTACATCTTCTATTCTAGTAGCACCCGTTTCCTTATCAATAATAGAGGAATAAACATGAGGGATAATTTTTTTTACTCCTGCATTTAATGCAATGCTAAGTATTTCCTTAAAATTATCTAAATCAATTCCTCCTGTTGGTTCTAGATTAAATTCATTTTCAGCACAGGCACTTGCTACTGATTTAAATTCTTCAACTGTTTTTAATCCTCCCATTGGGAAATATTTTAAGGAGTTTGCTCCTAATTCTTTTGCCATGGCAATTGCCGTTTCAACTGGTACAATGGCAGGATTTTGATCTTTACTGAAAGGACCTGTAGAAATTTTGACATAGCCAACTTTACCACAAGGTGATACCATAGAGTTTATAAAAGCTTTATCGCCTGCTTTCGCTCTTGTATATCCTCCAGCTGTAAAAGTCTGATTTATATGTTTGGGTTTAATTTGTCCGGATATCTCAGCTACAGCCTTCCATTGGCTGGGATTACCAGCTCCAAGACCTACTGATATATTATTATCAACAGCTTCCTGATATTTCTTCATATCCTTTACTGCACTTTCTACATCCGGGTAATTAGATGATAGAATTCCCACAACTGCATGGGTTTGTGCAGCTTCTATAATTGCTTTCCCATTCTCAATTGAGTTTGTTAAACAATTTAGGCAAACTCTACCTTTATAAAAATTAATTTCGTCCATACCCTACTCTCCTTTTCCTATCTCAATTAACCGAGTTAATATAAAATTCAATTCATCTATACTATTTAATGGTCTTGGATCAATAGCGATAGAACCAATATTTGCTTGATAATCTCTTGTAAAAATGGCAGGCGTACCTTCTTGTAATTTTTTCACTACTTCCATAGCATCAAGACCAAATTCCTCTTTATTAAAGTTAATCTTACAGCGATATATTTCCCTTCCCCCTTCGTCCTGAATAATGGAAGCCTTGCAGCCATTTATCTTATTAACATTTTCCATAAAATTTTCTAAGTCATTTTTAGAAATTACTTGAACATTCTCTCCTGCCAAATAGCATTCTATGGCTTTTACTAACCCCATGGTACATTCTTTTCCAACTTTCATAGCACGTCCAATACCCTTATATTGCAGGCGCATGTTCTGTGCATATTCTTTCGTTTTGCAAGCTACAAATCCGCTTGTTGGACCTTCGATAGCCTTTGCACCACTATAGCATACAAAATCAGCACCCATGGCTGCATATTTTTTTAAGTCTTCTTCTGCTGCTGCATCAATGATGCAAGGAACCTTAAGTGTATTTGCTAATTGGACAACGGACTGTACATCCACCATATCTTTTTGTACACAGTGATGAGATTTTACATAAAAAATAGCAATTGTATTATCATTTAAGGCATTTTTTATATCTGAAAGCTTAGAACCATTGGCATAGCCAACTTCCACTATTTTTCCACCTCCAAGCTGAATCATTTCAGCTATTGGAGCTCCAAAATCAACATTGTGGCCCTTAAGTAATATTACTTCCCTTTTGGATAGTTCTGGTACAATATCCCAAAGATGTTGAACTCTCTGTAGATTGTTCCCACAGATTAGGGAAGCAACGGATAGTGCAATACCCGCTGAAGCACTTGAAGTAACACAGGCATCCTCGATACCAATCAACTCACCTATTTTTCTTCCTGCAAATTGGTATAACTCATCCATAACTACATAATTACTTGCTGCTTCCACTACTGCATTGCCCACTGCTTTATTAATCGTAGATACACCTAGTTTTGTCATACGGCCTGATGCATTGATTACTGACCTTATTCCATTTTTACTATATATATTCTCCAATTTACCACCACTTTCACAATATTAGGGGTTATTGCAAAACTGTCATTCTGACATTTTCTATTTTGCAAAACCCCTTTCATCTATAATATTCCTAATAGGGAACAAATAATTGAGAACACGACAACGGATAATAAAATTCTGTTGTAATATGGCCCTTTTTTCTTTAAATACCCATAGATTGCAAAGACTGCTGTTAATGGTAATAATCCCTTCACTACAGAGTCAAGTATATCCTGGATTACTATCTGAGTACCGCTGGTGAAATGAAATACCAGAGGTGTACTTATGGTAACATAACTAGCTGACAATGCACCCATCATAATCAAGCCGATTACATTGGCGGTGAAGATGATTTGTTTCATTTTACCACCATGTAACATAGAGACAACTGATTTCTTACCCAAGGTATATCCATTATGTATCAGATAATAAGAAATAAGTATCGTAACAAGCGGATATAATATCAATGGCATAATACCGCCCATGGCAGAACCATTGGATGCAAATGGGAGGAAGATGGATATCAGTATTGGCATCAATGCCGCCCATATAATAGCATCTCCAATTCCCGCCAAAGGTCCCATCAATCCAGTTTTAATACCTGTTATAGCATCATCTGTTATATTTTCTCCTTTTGCCTTTTGTTCTTCCATAGAAATAGTAATACCTTGAATAACAGAGCCTATAATTCCTTCTGTGTTAAAGAATACTAAGTGACGTTTTAAGGCTGCACTTAATTCTTCATCCGTTTTGTATAACTTTTTCAGAATTGGCGTCATGGAAGCACAGAAAATTAAACTTTGAAGACGCTCATATGAATTTGATAATTCAGCACCGGCATAGTAAATCCACATGGATTTGGTGACATCTTTTTTAGTTATTTTATTCGTACTATTTTCCTTTATATTGTTTTCCATATTACTCCACCTCCTCTTTCATCTTAAATAGACCTAATAATAATGCAATACAAATTGCAAAAATAGCAACTGACATTGTATTAAGACCTAAGTATAATACTGCAAAGAATCCAATTATAAAGAATGGTATAAGCTTTTTCTTACCTATTACTGTAAGGGTAATGGCAAAGCCAAGGGCTGGTAAAATTCCTCCCATAATTTCAAATGAATGCATCAGCCATTGAGGTATTATATCTATAATTTTTTGTGCTGCTGACACACCAAAATAATCAATAACAAAAACGATTGGGAAACGAATAATAAAGCCTGCTATAGCTGGATAAAGGAATGCCGCTCTCATAATTCCTTTCGTATCCGCCTTTTCTGCATAACTGTCCGCCATATGTACCCAAATTGCATTAGTTGATCTTCTTAGTTGATCTACAAATACACCAATCACGCCAAAAGGAATTGCTAATGCGATTGCAACCTCAGGAGACATGTTTGCTAAAACGCCAATAGGAATGGCAATACATCCTGCTAAAGCCGGATCACTTGGAACATTTCCTCCGGGTGTTGATGTAACGCCTAGATAAACAAGTTGCAAACCTGCCCCTATTTTCATGGAAAGTTCCATATTACCTGTAATAAGACCTACAAATACTGACATTGTAACAGGTTGTAGCAGCATACTGGAAAAAGTATATCCCAGTCTTAAGCGGCTGAACCAATAATATACCCCCATAAATATAGAAATACCTAAAACGCTCATTTTCATACCTCTTTTCTTATTTTATTGATTATATTTTTTTATAATACTATCAAAGCTTTGAGGAATATCTTCAGGAATCGTTTGAAAAATAATATTAACTCCTTGGTCTTTTAAATAAGTAAGTACATTTACATCTGCGTTATCCAAAGTAATATTTTGAAATACTACCTTACGATTAGGAGCTCCACCCAAACCACCAATTTGAATGTAGGATACTTTTATTCCTCCATCATAAACTACTTTCATACTTTCAAGATTAGGTAGTAGTAGTAATACCTTACCATTTCCAAATTGATTCTCCTTCCAGTTTCTTACTGCATCTGATTTGCTGTAGCATTCTACTTTCACTCCTGCTGGAGCTGACAGTAGGTAGATTTCCAGCATAAACTCATCTTTTGCAAGTTCATCGCTTACAACTACTATTTTATTGGCATTTGACTGATTAACCCACTTAGTCATTACCTGCCCGTGAATCAGTCTGCTATCAATTCTTGTTAATACAATATTAGCCATTATTGGTAACCTTCCCTTCAAGTGATTTCATTATTTCGCCTACTACATCTTTTACAGATTGTTGTCCAGTTTCCAAAACAGAATTAAAGTCAATGGCTCCTGTAAATTTAATTTGTGAACAAGCTTCAATTAACAATGGAGCATTTAGACCTGAAATTACCTTAATATTTTTTTCCTTTCCAACTTTTGCTCCAACATTAGTTGTGGTACCTCCAAATAAATCAGTTAAAATGATTGAATTTGGTGGAACTTTTTCAACAAAATCTTTAACCTCTATGTAGTATTCTGAGAAAGTAGCTTCGGGTGTTAATGGTATCTCGTGAACAAAATCAACTGCTCCAATAATCATTTTAGCACTTTCTACCAGCCCCATTCCCCACCCGCCATGGGTAAGTAGTAACACTTGTGGTTTCTCCATGCAATTCCTCCATTTCTTATATTTTTTTGTAATGTAAATGTCCGGAACATTCATATCATTATATGCACATAGTAGCACACTACATTATTTATGTCAATACTGAACATATACTTCTTTTAAAATAATTATTTTTTAGTAAACTTCACTTATTTATATCTTTTTAACCTTAGGAAGAATGTTTTTTAAAAAAGGCATAGTTCTTTATCCAGTTTTATGGTATTCTATTAATTATGTAGTAAATTACAAGAAGGGAGAAAAAATGAATAAGGATAATAGTTTATTTTCAATCATGTCAAGAATAGATTGCATGTCTAATCAATTTACCAAAACAGATTGGAAAATTTTTAAATTTATAAAGAATAATACGGACCAGTTTCTTTCATTAAATGCACAAGAACTTGGTAAAGTGATAGGTACTTCCGATGCCAGTGTTATACGTTTTTCTCAAAAAATAGGTTTCTCCGGATTAAATGAAATGCGTTATTCCTTGCAGAGTGAAATGATTAAAAAGACTTCTATAAGCCATCATACAGATTACTCAACATTAATGCGTGAAACCCAGCTGCTAATAGAAAATATTTATCATACAACAAGCCAATCTTTAGTTAACAAGTTAAGGTTAAAAGTTAAAAGTTCAAAAAGATGTTTCATCGTTGCACTAGAGGATAAGAACATTGCAGATATCATTTCAGAAAAGTTTATGGCAATAGGTATTAATATCATACCATTAACCAGTATAAATGCCCTAAAAATGTATGGTTCCCTTTCAGAAAGCGATGATATGTTTATGGTAATTTCTTATACTGGGAATAGTAATGTATTATCTTCTGTATTAGAAGATATAACTGATCATGGTAGTTATGTTGTATTAATATCCAATTATGAAAAATCATTGTGTGCTGATATTAGTGATATTGTTATGTTAATTCCTAAGACAAATTTATTAATCAGTTCTGCAGTTATTTCTAAAGAACTGATTATTCTTGCATTATTCGATTTAATATTTCAAAATTTCATTACAGAAGATGAGGATTATTTTAATATGCTTCAAAAAACTGCTTCTTACATCAATGATGATATATAACCAGATATCAATTTTAATATAGTTACGAATTCGATGATTTACAAAAGCAAAAATCGAAAAATTGGTGAAAATAGCTGAATAACAGTAATTATAAAAAAGTAGGGCTATCCGGTCCTACTTTTTTATAATTTTTTCTTATATAATTTCTTTTATTTTTTATACTATTTTCTCCAGTATATATTCATTTGTTTCAAAAAAAGCTGTATGACGGCTTTTGGTCGTTTCATTTTGTATTATTACTATACCCTACTTGTAATTCCAGTAATTATATAATAATATATTGCTATAAAAAAGAAAGAGGAATACTCATATGTGGTTTATTTTTGCCCTCATCACCACCTTTGCCTGGGGTAGTGCAGATTTATTTTATAAAAAAGGCTCTAATCCCAATGATAAATTAAGCCATATTAAAATAGTCATTATGGTTGGTCTCGTTATGGGATTGCATGGTTTTTATTATATGGTTACGAACCATATCAGCTTTTCACCCTTTCAAATGGTCAGATATTTCCCCGTTTCTTTCTTCTACATTTTATCTATGACCATAGGGTATATAGGACTAAGGTACATTGAATTATCCATCTCCTCTCCTATACAGAACTCTTCTGGTGCGGTAACTGCAGTATTATTGATGATTTTCTTTAAACAGGAGCTTGGTTGGCTAGAAATAATAGGAATAATGATAATATCTATTGGCGTTTTCACTCTTGCAGTATTAGAAAAGAAAAAAGATAATTCAGATTTGGCATTACAAAATGTAGCCATTGATAAAAAATATCGCACCAGTTTCTTAGCGATTATGTTTCCAATATTATATTGCGTCATTGATGGATTAGGAACCTTTGCCGATGCTATTTATCTGGATGAATGGAAGTTAATTAGTGAAAATGATGCCCTTCTGGCTTATGAGTTTACCTTTTTCCTTTGCGGTCTTATATGTTTTCTTTATCTTATATTGATTAAGAAAGAAAAATTCAACTTAATAAAGGAAAGAGAAAAAGGATACGCCGCTATATTTGAAACTGCAGGTCAATTTTTCTATGTATTCGCAATGTCAGGTAACTCCGTTATTGCAGCTCCTTTAGTTGCATCTTATAGCATTGTTTCTGTTATTCTCTCGCGTATATTCATTAAAGAAAAGCTAACTAAGAAGCAGTACATGGTTGTTTTCTTTGTATTACTGGGAATTATTTTGTTAGGTATAGCAGAAGAATTATAGCAATAGTAATATTGATTTGATACTGGAATCAATATTACTACGTTATGGGTTATCATAGGAATGGTTACATATCTTTTAGTAGCGTGTTACAGTTTAGCTTGTGACATCCCAGTTCAAAAGGGAAATAGGATGCTACATACTGAACCGAAACAGTACGTAACTTAAGATTTAAGTAAATCAGCAATCTTCTTGTTCAGCCTGTAACTAATAATAATGAACATCCTCATCATTTCTCTTTGCGATGTACATTGCTTTATCGGCTTTTCCAATTAGTTTATCAATATTATCACCATCATTAGGATAAATACTAATTCCCATGCTAAATGAAAGTTTTATTTCCTTATCTTTCATATAAACAATATTTCCAGTCCGGTTATTAATTTTAGAGGCTACTATTTTACAATCTGATATATCTTTTATATTTGGCAGGATTACTATAAATTCATCTCCACCATATCTTACAACAATGTCGCTCTCCCTTGTAGCTTCTTTTAAAATATTAGCAGCTTTAATAATGATTTTATCTCCAATCTGATGCCCGTAAGTATCATTTATACTTTTAAATTTATCAATATCTATAAACATTATACCTAATAAGCTGCCATTTCTCTTTGCATTTTGAAGGTATTTTTCAGCAAGTATATAAAATAAAGTTCTGTTTGCAATACCCGTCAGCTGGTCGTAATAAGCCAGATTTTCAATCACTTTTTCCTTCTTTTTTAATTCTTTATTTACATTGTATAATTCTTTGATATATTTTTTTAATTGTTTAATCTGAGCCATCTGACCGGTAACATTATGAAATTCCAAAAGCATGAATGTATTGTTTTTATCTTGAATTTTGCTGATTTTTATATTATAATTCTCTTCTGTATCCATCAGATCCCGATGCATTGCAGCAGAAAAAAACATAGTATATCCATCGTTTAATATGTTATGGACTGTTTTTTTAAAATAATTCTTATTCAGGCTTGGCAACACCGTATACAAATTATTTCCAATGGCACTGGAACCTTTAATATTAGTGATGTATTCCATATAGCTATTCCAGGAATAAACCTCTAAATTTTCTTTTACTATGATAATACCTTCATTTACACTATTTAATACTTCACAACAACAATTATACATAAGTATCAGCCTCAATTAAATCAATTTTTCTCAATAACTCATTTAAGGATTGAAGTGCCAAATCAACTATGATAGTACCTTCAATTTCTGTATTGTCTATAATAAAAGTTATAAAAAGGACTAAAATATGCTGATATTCTTTTTCATAAATAGCTTTCGTAAAAGTTATTTGATTATATACTTTAACCTCCGGCAATGAGTATTGTAGTTTGATATCAAGTAAATTACTGGTTTCTCCTAAAATACAATTTAAAATAATGTTTCCAATTTCTCTAATTACGTCAAAATCTATATCTGTAAAATCTAAACTTAAATTATCCTCATCATAAACTTCTTCATTTAAACACAGTTGTATAAAAGTTTTCATTTTTTCAGCTGGGAAAATGAGATTTGCTTTTCCTGCTAAATTCTCTTTAAAAGAGATAGTGGAAACCATTAATGCTCCACTAAACTTAATTGGAAGATAATCTGTTAATTCTATGTTAGATTTTGTTCTATCTAAAATTGTCACATCCGGTATCTTTAATATTATTTTTTTACCAGTAATCTCCGAAAGCAAATTAGCAGCCTTTCCTGCACTTATATTAAATACTTCTTTTAATATATCATATCTGATACTAGACTTATTCATTCATATTCTCCCTTATTAAATTACAAATAATCTGAGCTTTTTCATCTTGCAGCGGTTTATTAAGAAAAGCTAATACGTTATATGCCTCTACCTCTTCGCGAATATTCTTTTGTATATCTGCAGATACCACAATTATTTTTGCAGATTTATCCTGAGCTTTTATTGAACGTATCAATTCCTGTCCACTTAATTTTGGCATTAACAAATCCGTAATAATAAAGTCAGGTTTTATTTCTTCATATCGTTCAATTCCTTCTTCCCCATTATTTGCAAAGGTAAGTTCTACATTGTTCATGTACTTTCTAATTAAATTAGCACTGACTTTTTGTGAAAAGATAGAATCATCAACGATTAACACTTTTACCATACTTAATTCTCCTTCTAATTAAAGAATATTTTTTACATTCAATAATAACCTCGTTAAATAAAAAAGGCAACTATGCAAAATCAGACTGACAAAATCAGGATGATTTACCCTAGTTGCAACTGAACTGCCATGGAAAAGGCGAACTTCCAACAGGCTTCTAGCTTTGCGTCCCTATCTTTCAATAGGTTTGCCAAAATTTTGTATGAATGTAATACTTTAGTAGCTTATATAATATCTAAAATATCTCATTTATCTTTATAATAAAACATATTTATTAATTATGAACTAATTTTCAACAACTTTCAACCCATGTATTGCTTTTTCATTATATTATGAACTAATTTACAGCAATTTTCAATCCATATATTGCTTTTTTTATATTTTATTATGAACTAATTTTTAGTAATTTTCAATCCATGTATTTCTTTTTTATATTTTATTATGAACTAATCTTTAGAAACTTTCAATCCATATATTTCTTTTTTATATTACATTATGAACTAACCTTTAGAAACTTTCAATCCATATATTGCTTTTTTATATTACATTATGAATCAATCTTTAGAAACTTTCAATCCATATATTGCTTTTCCTATAGCTTTTTTTTGCTAATTACCGCTTGTTAGAAGTAATTTTGCTAAATAAGGAGCTGTTGCAAAATAAAAAACTGTCATTCTGAGAGCAAATTCAGCTTGCTGAATTATGCTCGAAGAATCTCGCTTTAAAATGAGATTCTTCGCCTGCGGCTCAGAATGACAATTCAAATAGCACCACAATGAATGAAAGGGATTCTTCCCGAGTTCAACTTCGTTGAATTTTTACTCAGAATGACACGTTTTCATGACAGTGGTCACGCTTTCAGGGTAATAGCACACTTTCATGGCAATGACACACTTTCCTGGCAATGGCACGTTTTCATGGTAATGCACGCTTTCAGGGCAATAGCACACTTTTATGGCAATAGCACGCTTTCAGAGCAATAGCACACTTTCATGGCAATAGCACGCTTTCGGAGCAATAGCACACTTTCCTGGCAATGACACGCTTTCCTGGCAATGGCAGTTTTGCAACAGCCCCTATATTAACCTAGACTAATTTAGATAAAGACAATTCCTCTGTCCCTTTCAGGATAATATCAGCTCCCTGCATCTGTTCGTAAGTCCCAACCCCTACGGCTTTCATATTAGCTGCCTTTATGGCCATAATTCCGGCTTTTGCATCCTCAATGGCAAGGCACTCTTCCGGCTTAACTCCAATTGCCTTTGCAGCTGCAAGAAAGACATCCGGATGTGGCTTTGCATTCTTTACTTTTGATGCATCCACAATATAATCAAAATAATCATTTAATTCTAAACGATCTATTATATAAAATGCGTTGCGGCTTACAGAAGCAATAGCTGTTTTTATATCATTCGCTTTCAATTCTTCTAAGAATCTATATATGCCTGGTAATATGTCTGCTGGAGTCATGGTACTGATTAACTCCTTGTAATAGTCATTCTTTTCTTCTGCGAAAGCTATTTTTTCATCCCTGCTATAGAATTCTTTACCTGGTCCATTCTCTAAGATTAAATCTAAGGATTCTAATCTTGAGACTCCTTTTAACTTCTCATTGTATTCTTCATCAAATGGAATCCCTAACTTATCAGCTAGTCTCTTCCATGCTTTATAGTGGTATTTGGCAGAATCCGTAATAACACCATCTAAATCAAATATAACTGCTTTTATCATTTTATTTTTCTCCATCCATTCTTACTCCAACTAAAAAGTACCTATTAAATATAAGATAAATAATAACAATTGGCAACACCGTTATAGTTGCGGCTGCCATTACCTGATGCCACATGGTTCCTGCATCTCTTGAGGAAAATGTTTGAAGCCCTAAAGTTAATGTGTATTTTGTTTCTGTTTTCATATACAACATTGGCTTCGTAAACTCATTCCAAAATCCCATAAAGACAAATACTGCCTGAGTGGAAATAATCGGTTTTGCTAAAGGCATACAGATTCGAAAGAATCTGCCATAACGTCCCAGTCCATCAATACTTGCAGCTTCCTCCACATCGGATGGAAAATTAATAAAAAATTGTCTCATCATAATAATATTGCCAATGTTTGCTGCGGCAGGGATAATCAAAGCGGAAAAATGATCTAACATGCCTAGTTTTTGTATAATTAAATAATTCGGTATCATAAGTACCTGACCCGGTATCATAATCAATGACATCAGTATGAAATATATTTTATTTCTTCCTGGAAAGTTAAGTCTTGATAAGGCATAACCTGCCATTGTATTAATAAACAGATTTATTACGGTACCAATAACAGATATTACGAAGGAATTTAAAAACCATCTTGGAAATGAAGTGGAACGTCCAAAAATATACCGATAGTTATCCAATGACATATCCTTACCAATAAGTGACATGTTGCCACCTACGATTTCTTTTAGAGGCTTAAAGGAAGCAGAAATCATCCATAGGAAAGGGTACAGGGTAATTAGTGCAAATATGATTAATATAAGATATAATAAAAACCTGCTTATTTTAAAACTTTTCCTTTTCATATGCCATGTCCTCCTAATATAACCTTTCCGACTTGGTTATTTTCTGTGAGAGTAAGGATAACAATAAAATAACTACAGCCAGTATAATAGCTAAGGTTGCCGCAAATCCCATTGCGTTCTGTGTTCCAAATGCATATCGATAAATCATTAAGGATACCGTAAGTGTTGAATTGGCTGGTCCGCCGGAACCATTGGAGAAAATATAAGCTTGATCAAACATCTGTAAAGTTCCTATAATACTTGTAAGAAGTACATATGCTGTCATTGGTTTTAGATAAGGAATGGTTATATAAAAGAATTTCTTAGCTGCATTTGCTCCATCAATCTCTGCAGCTTCGTACATGGAATCCGGCAAATCCTGCAAAGTAGCCAAATATAGCGTCATGTAAAATGGTATGGTTGACCATATATTCATTGCCATAATAACTTTAAGGGAGAAATTAGGGTTCTGTAGAAAATTAATTCCCTTATTGTAGAATCCCATGTGAATTAGCATACCGTTAATTGGCCCTGTTACACTAAACATAAACATGAAAATTAAGGTTAAGGCAGAGCTTGAAGTAAGAGTTGGAAGAAAATAAACCGTTCGAAATATCATTTTCCCTTTAATCTTACTATTTAGTACAGATGCCATTACCAAAGCCAGAAAAGTCTGAATCGGTACTACAATTACTGAGAAAGTAAGGGTATTCTTAAATGCTACTCTTGTAGTTTCATCGGTAAGTGCTCTTATGTAGTTGTCAAGACCTACCAAGGTGTAGGTCCGATTAAATAAATTCACTTTATGAAAAGATAAATATATAACAAATAATACAGACAAACCTATAAAAATACTCGTTACAATAATAGCTGGTGTTAAAAACAGGTACCCTTGACGATGTTCTCTTCTTTCTCTTTTTGTATACTTTTGTCTGCTTACTGCTATTTCATTACTATGCATACTTGTTTTTACCCCCATTTTTTAAAAATCGGCAGCTTTATATATAAGCCGCCGATGAAAGACTATTACCTTGAATTCTTTATTTCATCATTTGCCTGTTTATCAGCTTTTGCCATTGCATCAGCAGTTGTCATTTCACCAGATACAGCACTTGGAATATAGTTTTGATAAGCAGAGTTAACGATGGAAATTGTGGTTCCCTTTTGCCATGGAACAGAATATTCAATTTGTGATAAATGTGTCTTCATAACTGGATCAGCTTCAATGTTCATAGCTTTTGCAACGTCTTCTCTGGAAGGCAGGCATCCTGCACCGGCAACCCAGGTAGACATTCCATCACCAGTTGCATATTTAATCCATTCTTTTGCCAATTCCACTTCTTTTGCTTTAGAATAGATTGCATAACCAACCGTAAAGGACATGGAACTCTTTTCACCTAAATAGCTTGGCATATCACGTACTTCAAATTTAATATCCGGGTAATTCTGTTTTAGATTTCCATATACCCAGTTTCCTTCTTCCATTATAACACATTTACCAGTTCCAAATACTTCACCATTCCATCCTAATCCAATCTCTGCCGGTGTTTTAAGAGCACCTGTATTAACCAGCTCCATCATAAAATCAAGATTCTTTAATACACCTTCCGAACTTAAAGTAGACATTTCCTCATCATCAATAATACTGGCACCATTTCTTTCAAATATATGAAGATTTCTGGCTAAATCCTGATTATAAGTCATAGCTGTAATTTCCCCTGCACCATATTTGTCATCTAACTTCTTTTGAAGTTCCGGTAGGAAAGTAACTAGTTCTTCTAAAGAATCAGGAATATCAGAAACTTTATATCCTACGGATTCTAATAAATCCGTATTTATGTAAGTAGCCAATGTGGATACATCCTTAGGAATTGCATAGATTTTACCATCCTTTGTTGTAAATGCATCCATTAAATTGCTGTAATAAGCATCCGTACCCATTTCCACAGGATCTAACTCTAACAAAACATCCAAAGTTGCATAAAATGGGAACATACTGCCATCTACATAAAATACATCTGGTGCTGTACCTCCGATAAAATCAGCCTGAAGTTGCGTATTAATATCCGTATAAGTCTTTAGTTCAATGGTTGCTCCTGTTTTCGTTTCAAAATCACTAATTACTTGAGCCAATGCAGCCGATTCTGCATCATTACCACCCCATATACCAACGGTAAGTTTTTTGCCACTGTAATCCGTTTCTGGCTCTTGTGCTTTTGGCTCTTCCGATGTCTCCGGGGTTTCTGATGTTTCTTCTGTAGTTACTGCTTCCTCTTCTTTTTTGTCAGCATCATCTTTTTTACCACAGCCAACCATACTAAGTACTAATACAAGTACAAGTAACATTGATAATAACTTTTTCATAACTTCGTCTCCTTTTTATGATTTTATTAAAAACGTTTTGGTAATATTATTATATACCAAAACGTTTTGGAATACAACGCTATTTAGTGTATTTTCTATAATTTTATTTCAAATTTATCTATAATGTTATAACTATTTCCATATATATGAACCGTTACTTCCTTTACCTTGGTTTTATTTTCGATAATTAATATATCTTTTTTAACTGTAATATTTAATGTCTGTCCTTTCCATATAATCTTAAACTCCAGGGAGGACCAAGTTTTTGGTAGTTTAGGCTCAATTCTAAGGTTACCATTTAGCATACGAACACCACCAAAACCATAGACTATGGATTGCCAAATACCGCCTATGGAGGCAGCATGGATTCCATCATCTGAGGATTTCATATTAGGTCCAAGGTCGATTAGGCATGCCCGTCTGAAAAGATTATATGCCATATGGTAATCCCCCATATCATTAGCCAGGATGCAATGGGTAGATAAAGAAAGAGAAGAATCATGTAAAGTTCTAGGCTCATAATAATTCCAATTTGCTTTCTTTACATCTAGTGGAAACATATCTTCCATAAGGAAGAATAGAATCATAATATCAGCTTGTTTTGATACCTGAATCTTATTCACCTGCTCAAGATTGTAATCAAGGAACATACTTCCAACCTGTGTCTGGTTCTTATATTTGGTAAGATCTATATCTTTATAGGTTAGATAATTTTTATCCTGAGGTATTACCAAATCGGATTCTCTAGGTACGGGAAGATAGATTTTATCCACTTTGCTATTCCATACATGGTAAGCATTCTCCAAATCCATTTTCTTATTCAATTTATTAAATAATGCTGGCTTCTTTTCTTTCATAAATTGATAATATTCCATGGCCTTTTTTATGTTCCAGTAAGCCATATAGTTTGTAAATGCATTATCGTCTGCATGTTCCTTATATTCATCTGGACCTACCACATTATTAATATGGTACTTATTATCCTCCTTGGAGTATTCCAATCTGGAAGCCCAGAATTTTGCTGTATCCATTAGTAATTCATATCCGTATTCCTCCATGAATTCTTCATCATCGGTTACCATATAGTACTGCCATATTCCATAAGCTACATCTGCGGTTATATGCTGTTCTATAAATCCAGACCATATCTTGGTTGGAAGCCCTGTAATAATATCCGCTGCTCCCCATACCGGTGTTACTTCTCCATCATTAATCCACGCAGACTCCCATGGAAATTGTGCCCCTTCATATCCATTGGATAAGGCTTTTTTATGGGCACCTGGAAGTAAGAAATATCGGTATTGTTCCAGCTGTCTTGCAATCTTAGGATTCGTGAAAGTAAAGTATGGCAGAATAAAGATATCCGTATCCCAAAAAGTATGCCCTTTATAGCCTTCTCCGCTTAATCCCTTTGCTGCTATACTCATGCGATTATCATGGGCAGGGGTCATAATGGTTAAGTGATACTTAGCAAATCGAATTGCCAACTGGTCAAAAGAATCTTCTGATTCAATGGTAATAGGATTCTCATCCCATATGCGAGTTTTCCATTCCTTAGCGGATTCTAAAAGAATTGTATCATACCCTTGCGAGGAACTAAGTTTAAGTGCTGCTAAGGATTTTTCTTGCATCGTCTTTTGATTCAACCCTTCATTTTCTTTGTCCCTGGAGGTATATACATTGGATATCTTTTCAATGGTCAAAGTCTTACCCGCGTCTACCACACCTGTATACTCTGTATAGATTTTTCTTCTTTCCATAACAATTCGAGAATTCATAGTGATGGGTTGGTTATTCATAGTAAAGGAACAAGTAGTATTATGTATAATATCAATCTTTGATTCCCCCGTTGTTTGAACCAGCTGCATATATTTTTTGTCATATAATCTTTTATCACCGTCTGAAAGATGTTGTGATCCGCTATTGGTCATTCTTCCATTAATACCGGTTAAAACTTTTAACTCCATATTATGATTTACCGGTGTTATTTCTACCTTTTGAGCAATTAGATGAATATTCTTAAGAGATACGACGCGATAGAAAGAAATATCAAATTCATCGCCTAAAGGTGATATCCAGTAAACATGCCGGTAAAGTTCACCTGTTTCTAAGTTTAAAGTACGGGAATATTCCTTTATAATACCCTTCTCTAAGGTAAAATATTGACCGTTAAAATACATGTCAATTGCAAGAATATCCGCAATGTTAGGAAGTTCCGTAACCTCGTCTTCATCAAATTTATTAAAGGTTCCAGCAATAAAATACCCTCTCTTTTCTCCCAGATATTGCTCTTCTGTGGCTGAACGAAGCCCTAGATATCCGTTACCCAGACTCATAATTGCTTCACATTTACCAAGAACGGAACTGTCAAACTTAACTTCTTCAATCTTCCATTTCTGTGTTTTGTCGTATCTCATATTTCCTGTCATATATGCCTCCTAATTATGCCTTATTATTAATGTATGTAATAGAGTATCAAGTTAATTGGTTTCCAAAACGTTTTCGATAATGAATAATAAAATACTGCTTAATTTGAAATTATGCAGTAGTACGTGTTTATTTCTTTGCCTTGGAATCAGATAAAGGTTATTTGTACTCATTTTTCCTCATCCTCTACTTGATCCCATATGTATTTTACTTTTGTCTTTGCTATATAGTCATGGATTGTTAATCCATCTTTTAAAAACATCATTACCATGCTAATCAAAGCAAGCCCCCAACCGAATATTGGTACAATATAGATTGATTTTATTAGTTCACGCATGCCATATTCTACTAAAGTTGGTTTCGTATTATCTTGGTTTACCACCTTAATTTTTCCAATACGTTTCCCAATGGTACATCCATCCATATATTCCATAAATAATGTACCATATACTGCCAATAAAAGTTGGAATAATAATTCTGTCTCATTACTTGAAGTATGAAAATACATCATCATTATAAAAATGATTGGAATGGATACAATGATATAATCTACAACAAAACTCAATATACGAATAAGTACATTTACTTTTTTCATTTAATGATTCTTCTTCCCAAAACGTTTTCATAATAGTAATTATAATGATTTCATGGAATATGTATATTGATTTTATTGCTAAAATATCCATTCAACATATATACAAATTGCACAATTATCATTTTGTAATATTGCTCTATCACAAAAACGTTTTCATGAAAAATCAAAAAAAATAACAGACTATTTAACAGACTATTTGTTATTAATTGATTTAACTGTCTGACGTTCTACCAAAGTATATGGAATATCAATATGGGCAGCTTCTTTTTGTTCTTCAATCATTGTAACCAAAGCTTCTCCACCTTTTTCCCCCATGACATATGGCTCCTGGCATATAGTTGTTAAGCCTCCATTTACATATTTAGCGGCAGGAATATCATCAAAACCTACTATAGAGAAATCATCAGGAACCTTTTTCCCAATATAATGAATAGCATTAATAACACCAATTGCCATAACATCGCTGGCACAAAAAAAAGCTGTAATCTCTGGATGTTTCTCCAATATATCAAGAGTCTCATCATATGCCACTTCTTCCTCAAAATCACAGTAACGGATACAGTCTTGATTAATGTGCAGTTTATGTTCCAGCATTGCTTTTTCATATCCACCCAGACGTTCTTTGCAAACAGCCGCAGAAGCGCTTCCATTAATCATAGCTATCTCCTTATGACCATGATTAATCAAATACTCCACTGCTTCATAAGATGCCTTCTCATTATTAATGGATAAAGAACACACATTCTTACCATGAAGATCTGCATCCACAACCACACATGGAATCTCACTTTTTGCAAGTTCTGTATAATATGGATCATCCATTCTGATACCAGATATCATTACCCCTTCAATTCCTTTCAGACGGCATAATTGAAGATAGTTCATTTGCCTTTGTTTGGCACCATTGGTTGTTAATAGGATAAATTCGTAATCATTCTTTAAAGTGACCTGGTATAGACCACTAATCATGCCAAATACAAATCCACTCTCTTCCTTTTGCTGTAATCCAGATACTAAGAGTGCAAGCACTTTTGTTGCCTTTCCTCCTAATGAACGGGCATTGGAATCGGGAGCATAATTCAGTCTTTCCACAACTTGTTGAATTTTAAGTTTTGTAGCTTCACTTACATCATTATATCCATTTAATGCCCTAGAAACTGTTGTAATTGAGACTCCTGCCTCTTTTGCGACATCTCTTATACTTGCCTTTTTCATCCCATACTCCTTATGTTATTTATTTGATAATATATCATTTTATAGCGTTAAATACAAGTAGGATAAAGGAGATTCTTTAGGGGGATTCTTCGAGGGGATTCTTCAACGAGGTTCTTCAACGGGATTCTTCAATGAGATTCTTCAACGGGATTCTTCAACGGGATTCTTCAACGGGATTCTTCGAGGGGATTCTTCAACGAGATTTTTCAACGAGATTCTTCAATGAGATTCTTCAATGAGATTCTTCAATGGGATTCTTCAACGAGATTCTTCGCCTTTCAGGCTCAGAATGACAATACAATTTGACATCTGTATATACAATTAGACACCTGTAGTATAATTGCAGGTGCCTAGTTGTATTGTCATAGCTGCTTATAAGTATTCTACATTTTGTGTAGCCATAATTCACGGTATTACTTTCTATATTTTAAAACTCCCCTAAAATTTTCCAAAGCTCCCCCTAAATTTTATTACTCTTTCTCCATATTTTCATTTTTTCTGCTTCAGCAATTAATTGGTCCCTAAAGTCCGGATGTGCAACAGATATGATAGATTCACATTTTTTCCAGGTAGACAATCCTTTTAAATTTACCTTTCCGTATTCCGTAACAAGGTATTGAACCGCTGACCGAGGATCTGTTATTATAGAACCTGAATTTAAGACAGGTAATATACGTGATTTTAATTCTCCTGCTTTTGTTTTATAAGTGGAGGAACAGCAGATAATGCTCTTACCTCCTTTGGATAGATAAGAACCTAATACAAAATCCAGTTGTCCACCTGCACCGCTTATATGCTTAGTTCCGGAAGATTCTGAATTCACCTGACCAAATAAATCTACATCTACTGCATTATTAATGGATATGAAATTATCAATGGCAGATATTGTTCTGATATCATTTACATAGTTGACAGGAGCACTCATAAGTTCAGGATTATTATTAATATAGTCATATAATTTTTTTGTACCTGCAGCAAATGTATAAGTCTGACGGTAAGTATCAATATTTTTTTTAGAACCGTTGATTTTACCTGCCTTTGACATTTCCACAAATGAATCCACATACATTTCTGAATGTACACCCAGATTCTTTAAGTCAGAAGCAGCAATAAGAGATCCGACAGCATCAGGCATGCTGCCAATACCTAACTGGAGGCATGCTCCGTTTGGAATTTCTTCCAAAACCAGCTTTGCTACATCTTCATCTACTTTACCTGGAGTGGAAGGTTTCAATTCACCAATTGGAGGATTATCGCCTTCAACTATCATATCTACTTTTGAAATATGTATATCATTTTCAAATCCACCGAGACATTTTGGCATATTCTTGTTCACTTCCACAATTATTATTTTGGAAGTCTCACAAACTGCCATCATATGGGATGCACTTGTTCCAAAGTTAAAGTATCCGTGCTGATCCATTGGAGCTACCTGAAACATAGCTACATCATCCGGATAAGCAAATTCTCTATAGTACCTTGGCAATTCTGAATATCGCATCGGACTGTGATATCCAAATCCTGCACTAATTGCCTTTCTTTCAATACCTGATGAATGCCAGGAATTCCATGTAAAATGCTCTGCTACATTTTCTACTTTAAATACTTCCGGTTCCCATAATAGTACTCCACCCCTTAACTTTACGTCGGAGAGTTCATTGGCACGGGCTGCAAGAGCTTTATCCAGTGCCACCGGAGTTCCGGCTGACCAGCCATAATCAACCCAGTCACCGGATTTAATCACTTTTACAGCATCCGCTGCCGAAACTAATTTTTGCTCATATTCTTCTCTAAAGTTCATTTTGCACCTCCCAATATAGATTTGCAGTTTGTCCATAAGTATACATTCTACTTTTTTTCAGACATTTCCCGTCTTAATTTTTCAGTAAGTATAGGAAGAATTTTTGTTGCATCACCTACTATTCCATAATCAGCAATGTCAAATATAGGAGCTGATTCATCTTTGTTTATTGCAATTATTACGTCAGACTCTTCCATTCCAGCCAGATGCTGAATAGCTCCTGAAATACCACAGGCAATGTATAAATTTGGTCTGACTGTCTTGCCTGTCTGACCAACCTGTATATCTTTTTCTACCCAATTAGCATCTACACAGGCTCTGGATGCACTAACTTCTCCTCCCAAAACGTCAGCTAAATCTCTTAAATATTTAAAATTCTCAGGGCACCCCATTCCACGTCCACCTGAAATCAAGATTTTAGCATCTTGTATATCCATTTTGTTACTTTGCTTTTTTATAACATCCAATATTTCTACATACCGGTTGTTAGGTGTAAACCCTGGATTATATTCTTCTATAACAGCTTTTGCATTAAAGTTTGGCATTAACTTTTTCATAACTCCGGAACGAACGGTAGCCATCTGTGGACGGAAATTAGGACATACGATAGTTGCCATTATATTTCCACCAAATGCGGGTCTTGTCATTCTCAAATTCTTATTTTCTGCATCTATTTCTAATTTAGTACAGTCTGCAGTTAAGCCAGTATGTACTCTTGCTGATACACGAGGTGCAAGATCTCTGCCGATTGCTGTTGCACCATATAGAACAATTTCAGGTTGATATTTTTCAATCACACTATACATAGCATGGGTATAAGGTTCTGTTGTATAAACTTCTAAAGCCGGATCATCTACAAGTATTACTTTATCAGCACCATATGCAGCTAATTCATCTGCTAAACTGCCAACTCTGGAACCTAATAATACTGCTACTACTTCTGTGCCCAAATCAGCTGCAAGTTCTTTTCCTTTTCCCAGCAGTTCAAAGGAAACCCCGGATATTTTATTATCGATTTGCTGCACGAAGATAAATATTCCTTTATAATTTTCGAAACCCATTCCATTCACCACTTTCCATTGATTTAAACTTAGCTAAAATATAAACTTCTCTTTTAATTTTTCAATAATGTATTCAGCAGATTCTTCCGGATCCAGAGTAACTTTCTGCCCGTTTGCTTTTACACTTTTAGGAAAAGACTGAGCCACCTTTGTAGGTGAACCTTTTAAACCAATATTACTGTCATCAATGGTAATATCAGAACGTCCCCATACTGTAACTTTTTTCTCACGATATGCATCAAAGATACCGCCTGGGGTCATGTAACGGGGCTTATCCAATTCTGCAAGCGCTGTAATTAAACAAGGCATTTTTACTTTAATAATGTGATATCTGTCTTCATATTGGCGTTTTACAATAACGCTGTCACCTTCTACCCTGATTTCTTCTGCATAGCTAATATTAGGAATATTAAGGTGCTCTGCAATCTGAGGTCCAACTTGTGCAGTGTCTCCGTCAATTGCCTGGCGGCCTGTGATAATTAAGTCATATTCTAAGTTTTTAATTGCTGCTGCAAGTGTTGATGAAGTAGCCCAGGTATCTGCTCCACCAAATGCCCTATCCGTTACTAAGTAGGCATGGTCAGCGCCCATAGCCAATGCTTCACGTAATACTGCGTCTGCTTGTGGAGGTCCCATGGATATTACGGAAACTTCTGCTCCCAGTTCATCTTTTAATCTTAATGCCGCTTCTAATCCAGCTTTATCATCCGGATTAATGATACTTGGTATTCCTTCTCGAATTAAAGTACCGGTTACTGGATCTAATCTTACTTCAGTTGTATCTGGAACTTGCTTAATACAAACTATAACTTTCACTTAACTCACTCCCTTTTATATAGTATTTTTACAATAAGCTTCCCGAAATAACCATGCGCTGTACTTCAGATGTACCTTCATAAATCTCTGTAATCTTTGCATCACGCATCATACGTTCCACATCATATTCTCTTATGTAGCCATAGCCGCCATGAAGCTGAACAGCCTTGCTTGTAACTTCACTGGCTACTTCTGATGCATATAATTTAGCCATAGCTGCTTCTACGGAGTATTTCTTTTGTGTATCTTTTGCCATAGCTGCTCTATAAACCATCATTCTGGCAGCTTCCACTTTAGTTGCCATATCAGCAATCTGGAATTGTGTATTCTGGAATTTGGAAATAGGTTTGCCGAATTGTTTTCTTTCCTTTACATATGCAATGGTAGCTTCTAATGCACCTGCAGCAAGCCCAAGCGCCTGAGCAGCAATTCCAATTCTTCCGCCATCCAGAGTCTGCATAGCAATACTGAATCCTTTACCTTCATTTCCAAGCAAGTTTTCTTTTGGAATCCTACAGTCTGTAAATATTAATTCATAAGTGGCTGAACCACGAATACCCATCTTCTTTTCTTTTGTACCAAAGGTAAAACCAGGTGTTCCCTTTTCAACGATAAAAGCAGATATTCCCTTTGTACCCTTAGATTTATCCGTCATTGCAAATATAATATAGATGTCAGCCTCTTTACCATTGGTTATAAATACCTTGGAACCGTTGAGAACATATTCATCACCATCTAAAACTGCCTTGGTTTGCTGTCCTGCTGCATCGGTACCCGCATTGGGTTCTGTTAAGCCAAATGCTCCTAATTTCTCACCCATTGCAAGTGGTTTTAAATACTTTTCTTTTTGCTCCATTGTGCCAAACCTTCTAATGGGTTCCTCACATAATGAGGTATGTGCGGAAACAACTACAGCGGTTGTACCGCATACTTTAGACAGCTCTTCAATACACAGCACATATGTTAAGGTATCACACCCTTGTCCACCGTTTTCTTTTGGAATTGGAATTCCTAAAAACCCTAGCTTTTTCATCTTCTCAACTGTTTCTTTTGGAAAAGCTTCCGTTTCATCTATCTCTCTGGCAAGAGGTTTTACTTCTTTCTCTGCAAAATCTCTAAATAGATTTCTTGCCATTTCATGTTCTTTACTTAAAGTAAAATCCATATCCATTCCTCCAAACTATATTCTACATATATTAATAAACTTGCTTATTGCAAAAAATTCATATTTTGTCATTCTGAGCCGCAGGCGAAGAATCCTATATATACAAGGAGCGTTGTCATTCTGAACCGTAGGTGAAGAATCCCATATATACAAGGAGCGTTGTCATTCTGAACCGTAGGTGAAGAATCTCATATATACAAGGAGCGAGATTCTTCGCCTGCGGCTCAGAATGACATTCCTTTTTTACAATAACTTCTTAATAAGGCAACCTATTAATATATCAATGCTTATTTGCTGTAATTATAAAATCCTTCTCCAGTTTTAATTCCTAATTTACCTCCACGAACCATTTTCCTTAATAATGTATTCGGACGGTATTTGGGATCTCCCGTTTCTTTTTGAAGTACTTCCATAATGGAAAGTACAATATCCAGTCCAATTAAGTCACCTAAAGCTAAAGGTCCCATAGGATGATTAGCCCCAAGCTTCATGGCTGTATCAATGTCTTCCGCCGAAGCTAAACCTTCTGCATAGATTCCAATTGCTTCATTAATCATTGGAATTAATATTCTGTTTACAACAAATCCTGGCCCCTCTTTAATCTCAACCGGTGTTTTGCCAAGAGCTTTTGCAATGGATTTAATATTCTCTACCACTTCATCAGGAGTATTCAGACCGGCAATTACTTCAACAAGCTTCATAACTGGAGCTGGATTAAAGAAATGCATACCTACAACTGGTCTGTCCAGTCCTTTTCCAATTTCAGTAATAGAAAGGGAGGAAGTATTTGTTGCAAATATAGCCTCAGGTTTACATATTTCCTGTAATTCTTTAAAAGTCTGCTTTTTCACATTCATATCTTCTAATGCTACTTCAATCACTAAATCACAATCTGTGCACAAGTCTTTTGTACCTGTAGTAATTTTACTTAAAATGGCATCTGCTAAACTTTGCTCCATTTTGCCTTTTGAAACCCTGCCTTGTAATGATTTTGCAATTTTTTTCTTTCCATTTTCAGCAAATTCATTATTGATATCACATAATACAACAGAATATCCTTCTGTACTTGCAAATGCCTGTGCAATACCGGAACCCATAGTTCCTGCACCAATTACACCTATTATCATAATTACCTCCATTCTGGCGCCTAGGCACCCTTTAAATAATAACAATTTATGTATTGTATAAATTGTCAGTTGAAAAACATTTTCTCAACCTAACCTCTATTCTGATGCCTAGGCGCCTTTTATTTTTTTCAATCTAACCTCTATTCTGACGCCTAGGCGCTTTTTATTTTTTCAATCTAGCCTCTATTCCAGCGTCTTAACGCCTTTTAGTAAGTCTATTTATTCATGAACGGATTGGCTTTTCTTTTTTCCAGAAAAGCAGCCATTCCTTCTTGTTGATCTTCTGTTTCAAAACAGCTTCCAAACAATACTTCTTCTATTTTGACTGCACTATTCATGTCTGCGTCTAATCCTTCATTGATTGCTTTTTTTGCTGCGCGGACTGCGATTGGAGCATTTTTAGCAATATTGGAAGCCATCTTTAAGGCCTGTTCCATAAGTTCTTCCTGAGGATATACTCCATTAACCAAACCAATCCGATAAGCTTCCTCAGACTTAATATTACGTGCTGTATAAATCATTTCCTTTGCTTTTCCTACACTTATCAGGCGGGCTAACCTTTGAGTTCCTCCAAAGCCAGGAGTAATTCCAAGCCCTGTCTCCGGTTGTCCAAATACGGCATTTTCCGAACATATTCTAATATCACAGCTCATTGCAAGTTCACAGCCACCCCCCAGAGCATATCCGTTTACAGCTGCTATTACGGGAATTGGAAAAGTCTCTAATTTTCTAAATACATCATTACCTCTTTTGCCAAAAACTTCACCTTCAGCTTTGGTAAGTTTATGCATTTCGCTAATATCAGCCCCTGCTACAAATGATTTATCTCCTGAACCGGTTATAATAAGTGCCCGTATTCTATCTAAATTAACTCCATCAAGTACCTTATCCAATTCTTTTAATACATTGGAGTTTAGTGCATTTAACGCCCTAGAACGATTAATGGTAATAATGGCGATATTATCTTGTTCCTCATATATGATAAATTCCATAAAAGACTTCCTTTCACTTAATTTTATGACTTCTTGCACTAAATTTTATGACTTAAACTTTATGACTTCTTTCATTTAATTTTATGACTTCCCAGTCTTCTTTTTAACTATTACTGAAACACCTTTTTCTTCTATTCGCTTCCTGTAAGCCTTTAGTCTTCTTTTTTAACGATTGCAGAAACACCCATTCCTCCGCCAACACATAAGGTAGCAAGACCAAGTTTTGCATCTGCTCTTTTTTGCATTTCATAAAGTAATGTAACTAAAATTCTGCAGCCAGAAGCTCCTACAGGATGTCCAAGAGCAATTGCTCCTCCGTTTACATTCAGTTTGTCATGGTCGAAATGAAGTTCAGAATCTACTGCCAAAGCCTGTGCTGCAAAAGCTTCATTTGCTTCCACTAAGTCTATTTGATCCATAGTTAAATTAGCTTTTTCCAAAGCTTTTCTTGTAGCATAAATTGGTCCTATACCCATGATTCTAGGGTCTACGCCAGCTGATGCACCTACTACCCAGGTAGCCATTGGTTTGATACCAAGTTCTTTTGCTTTTTCCTCACTCATAACAACGATTGCTGCAGCTCCATCATTAATACCTGAAGCATTACCAGCTGTAACAGTTCCCCCTGCTTTGAATACGGGTTTTAATTTTTCCAGACTTTCTACAGTAACTCCCTTTCTAGGACCTTCATCGGTATCGAAGATAATTGTTTCTTTTTTCGTTTTAATTTCTACAGGAACAATTTCATCTTTAAATGCACCGTTACTCATTGCCTTTTCACACTTTTGCTGAGACCAGGCTGCAAATTCGTCTTGAGCCTCACGGCTTATGTTATATTTCTCAGCCACATTTTCCGCTGTAACACCCATATGGTAACCATTCATTACATCCCACAATCCATCATTAACCATGGTATCTATCATGGTCGCATTATTCATACGATAACCAAAACGAGCTTTTGTCAAGGCATAAGGTGCCATGGACATATTCTCCATTCCACCTGCTACTACAATGTCAGCTTCTCCTGCCATAATCATTGCTGCAGCCATATTTACACATTTTAAACCGGAGCCGCATACATTATTTACTGTTAAAGCTGGCGTTTCTTCTGGTATTCCAGCCTTCAGTGCTGCCTGACGTGCTACATTCTGTCCCTGTGCTGCCTGAAGCACACAGCCCATAAATACTTCATCTACCTGATCTGCTCCTACTCCTGATCTTTTAAGAGCCTCTTTCATTACAATAGCCCCCAGCTCTACTGCTGGTGTATTTGATAATGCCCCTCCCATTTTACCAACCGCTGTACGGCATGCACCTGCTAATACTACTTTTTTAGACATAGTAACCCTCCAATCCGGCGCCTTAGCGCCTTTCAATAACGATAGTAACCGGTTGATAACCTTCAATCCGGCACTTTATATACCTTTTTATTTCCAGTACCTTCTTCATTTATTTAATTTTATGTGAAATAGTATATTTTTTTGTTTTATAAAAGGAGCTGTTGCTTCTGACTAAAATTAATCATGTTGTAGCAGCCCCTTATGTGTGTTGTTTATGTGTAATTGGATAGTTATTAGAAGTTACTTCATGGAAGCAACTATACTATCAACAAGGGCATCCATTTCCGGAAGATTATCCTCAGTCATAGATGAGTTCAAAGTAATTTTTTCATCCAGAATATTAATATCCTTCATCTCATTATCCAAAAAGTCGTGCATTAAAGTTCCTGATTTGCAAGCCCAGGAACCGTTCTCCAATATGGCGAAAGTACGCTTTTGAAGATTCAAAGCCTTCATATCCATAAGGTAATTATGGATTAGTGGATACATTCCAAGGTTGTATGTAACGGAAGCAAGTACAACATGGCTGAGACGGAATGTTTCTGAAATTAACGTAGATACATGAGTATTAGATACATCATACATTACTACGTTGGTTACACCCTTTTCTACAAGACTGGCAGCTAAAGCGCTGGCAGCACTTTCTGTATTGCCATACATGGAAGCATATACAATCATGACACCCTTTTCTTCTGGCTCATATCTGCTCCATTTGTCGTATTTATCTAAGAAATATCCTAAATTAGAGCGCCAAACAGGTCCATGTAATGGGCAGATGATTTTAATATCAATGGTTCCTGCCTTTTTAAGCAGGGCTTGAACGTGAGGTCCGTACTTTCCAACGATGTTTGTAAAGTAACGTCTGGCATCGTCAATCCAGTCACGGTCAAAGTTTACCTCATCATTAAAAAGTTTACCATCTAAAGCACCAAAGGAGCCAAAGGCATCTGCTGAGAATAGAACACCATTTGTCGTATCAAAGGTTACCATAGCCTCTGGCCAATGAACCATAGGCGCTGATACAAAGACTACTTCATGTTTACCAAAGGAAAACGTATCTCCTTCTTTCACTTCCACCATCCGTCCATCAACATTGAAACCGAACTGGCGCATGAGCATGAAAGCTTTTTCCGTGCTAATTACTTTTGCCTTTGGGTATCGTAAAAGAACTTCTTCAATGGATGCTCCGTGGTCGGGTTCCATATGGTTAATTACAAGGTAATCCAATTGTCTGCCATCTAAAACTTTCTCAATATTCTCTAAAAATTGTCTGCAAACTGACCAGTCTACTGTATCGAACAGCACTGTCTTTTTATCTAAAAGTAAATAGGAATTATAGGAAACTCCCTTTGGAATAGGATGTATATTTTCAAATAGGGCAAGACGGTGGTCATTGGCTCCCACCCAATAGAGATCTTCTGTTACATTTCTTACACAATACATGGTTAATCCTCCTTAACATTAATTGTTTTATAGTATCCTTACACTTAAGCCTCTATGAATTGGTCTTTTTCTTCACCACATTCTGGGCAGATCCACTCTTCTGGAAGTTTATCAAATAAAGTTCCTGGATATATCTCATTTTCAATATCACCTACACCAGGGTCATATTCATATCCACATCCGCTGCAGACATAATGCTTCCAAGTAGGTTTTACTTTCTTTGGAACTGCACGTTTCATCTTTTTCATAGGTGGAGCAGGTTTCTTTGCTTCTCCATTGTCTAAAGCCTGAGTTAGTAACGGCATAATTTCATTTAAATCGCCTACGATACCGTAGTCACAATTCTTAAAGATAGGAGCATTTGGATTGTTGTTAATAGCAACTATAGTCGCAGCGTCCTTGATTCCTTTCAAGTGTTGACCTGCGCCGGAAATACCACATGCAATATAAAGGTTACCATTAAATTTCTGTCCTGACATTCCAACATATCGATTTAATGGTAGATAGTGCAGGGTTTCTGCCACTGGACGAGATGATCCAAGTGCTGCACCAGCCTGAATAGCAAGTGCCTTTGCCATTTCCATATTCTCAATTTCTCCAATTCCTTTACCAACACTTACAACTCTTTCTGCCTTTACAATAGGAGTATCTATATCGATGCCTACCGTAAAGTCGTATCCGTCTTTCACGAGAGCTTCTACTAAGGCTGCAACACGTTCAGCAGGAGTACCGTCTTTTAGAATCATCTTCTTACGCACACCGGTTGCAGGACCTGGCTTTGCTCCCCTTCCAGTTTCATATTTAGGCATTTTGCCGATGATATGAGAGGCAATAACAACTCTCTGAATTTCGTTGGTGCCCTCATAAATAGTACAAATCTTTGCATCACGGTAAGCTCTTTCTACTTCCATGCCTTTCAGATAGCCACTTCCACCGAATATTTGAAGAGCATCATTAACAATCTCTAAACATACATCAGATGCATATTGTTTTGCCATGGCAGCTTCCATGCTATAGGATTCATGGTTTTCTTTCAAGTCCGCAGCACTATAAACTAAAAGTCTTGCAGAACGAAGCTTTGTAGCCATATCCGCCAGCTTAAAAGATATAACCTGCTGCTGGCAGATAGGTTTGCCAAACTGTATACGTTCTTTCGAATACTCCAGTGCATTCTCATAGGCTCCTTGTGCAATACCCAGGGCTTGAGCAGCTATACCGATACGTCCGCCATCCAATGTACTCATGGCAATTTTAAATCCTTCCCCCTCTTTGCCAAGTAAATTTTCTTTTGGAACTTTTACATTATTAAAGATTAATTCAGCAGTAGATGAGGAGCGAATACCCATTTTGTCGTAGTGGTCACCAAAAGTAAATCCTTCCCATCCTTTTTCAACGATGAAAGCACTGATTCCATGTATTCCATAGTCTGGATCAGTCATGGCAAAGACCACATATGTATCTGCTTTGTCAGCATTGGTAATAAAAATCTTTCCACCATTTAGGATATAGTAATCGCCTTCCAGTTCTGCAGTTGTTTCTGTTCCACCTGCATCACTTCCTGCATTTGGTTCTGTAAGACCGAATGCACCTATTTTTTCGCCTGTGGCTAATGGTACAAGATATTTCTGTTTTTGCTCCTCCGTACCATAAGCAAAGATTGGCCAGGTTCCAAGGGAAGTATGGGCAGATAGGATAACACCAGTACCACCGTCTACACGGGAGAGTTCTTCAACTGCAATGGCATAGCTGATTACGTCTAAGCCCGCGCCTCCGTACTCCTTAGGATATGGGATACCCATATATCCCAATTCGCCCAGTTTCTTAATGGCATCTGCGGGAAATTCGTTTTCTTTGTCCAATAAGAATGCTATAGGTTTTACTTCTGCTTCTGCAAACTCCCGGATTTTTGCACGCAGCTCTTCATGATCTGCAGTGGTTTTAAATAACATACTATTTCCTCCTTTAATACTTTAAAATTTTTATATTTTATGTTTATAAGTTCCTTTAGCTAATTTCTCTAATATGGAACCCATAAACAGGATGCATATATTAATTGGATATTGCTTTTATGAATGGATTCTTTTGATACTTGATAACTTTTATCCACTTTATGTGTAAAAAAAAATTTGCCTCATTAACTCATATAAATACTAGATGATTTTTATCCACTTTATTCAGAAAAAAAATATTGTTTCATTGCTACTTATATTAATACCAAATAGTCCTTATCCGCTTTACTCAGAAAAAAATATTATATCGTTACTGCTAATTTTAATACTAGATAAGTTTTTTCCACTTTATATCAAAAAAAAATTTGTACAAATACTGTAGTTTATTTAACTCTTTATCCACTTTATATGTAAATATATTAATATACAAATAAAGTGGCATGTATTACGTTATCATTCGTCTTTTGATAGAATTTGGTATAAACTATATTTACTTAGCTCTACATCCACAACATCCTGAATCTGCAGCAGATGCTTATGAATGGTACATTTATAATTGTAATCCTTGTGTAAAGAGCACTTATATTCAGGATTCAAACAAGCGCTAATAAATTTTTTGGATTCCACAATTTCTATTAAGTCATACAGGCTCACCTTCTTTAAATCTGCAGTTAACCGACAACCTCCATCCACACCCCGAGTAATCTGAACGAGTCCTGCCCGCTCCAATTTCTTGAGGATTTTATAAGCAAATTGTTTCGGAATGGATTCCCTTTCACTCAACTCCCCAGTTGTAACTAATTTTCCACTTAAAAGTGCACGAATGATTCGAAGAGCATAATCTGTTTCTCGTGTAATTATCAGAATCATTTCCCCCATTCAATAATATTTTCTATACATTTTCTACAATGTTACTTTACCATACTTGATAAAAATAGTCAAGTATAACAATGCAAATTTTTAAATTATTTTTTAGAAATTTGTCATCTCCATTCCATTACTAATAATGATATATATTCCGATTACGTATGATATAAAACAGCGAAACTCCAAGGGATAAGAGTTCAGCCAGTGGAACAGACAGCCAAATTCCATCCGAACCGATAATAAATGGAAATAGTATTAAGCTGGCAATCAAAAATACAAAGGTTCGTAAAAATGATATGATTGCCGAAACCTTTCCATTTGAAAATGCCGTAAACATACTTGAGGCAAATATATTAACCCCTGTATATAAATAGCTAATAGCAAATAGCAGAAAGCCATGATAGGTAATATCAAATATAGCGCTATCCCTGCTTGTGAAAACTGAAATAACCGGTTTTGCCAGTAGTATTGCCATAACAAACATCAAAACAGAGAATATTATAATCAAGGTCATACTCATCTTAAACAGCTTCTTAGTTTGTTTATGATTTCCGTTTCCATAATTATAACTGAAAATTGGTGCAACACCGCTTGAAAATCCCATAAATATAGAAGTAAGTAGAAATTGTGCATATAAAACTATGGTAATCGCTGCAACACCATTTTCCCCCATATATTTAAGCATAATTTTATTAAATAATAATGTAGTAATAGCCACCGCTAAATTTGTCACCATTTCAGAAGATCCATTTAAACAGGTTTGTACTAGTATCTGTAGTCTGAATCGAGGCTTTACTAAATAAAGAGTTCCTTTTCGATTCACAATAAAATATATGAAACCTACAATTGCTGGAATAGCATATCCGATTATAGTTCCAATTGCTGCACCTCTTACACCTATCTGCATCTGAACAATAAATAAATAGTCTAATAATATATTTGAAAGGCCTCCAATTACAGTCAAAGCTAATCCAAGATGCGGCTTCCCCGCAGTTACCAAAAAGATTTGGAATAGCATCTGTAATATTGCTACAGGACAGAACAAAATAAGAATAAGCAAGTAATCATAACAATATTGGTATAAAATATCTGTGGCACCCAAGCCCCAAATAATCGGTTTTATAAATATCATTCCAATGATAGAACATACTACACCGATAGAAAGACCTGTATATATTATCATTGAAAAGTTTTGCTTTGCCTCTTTTAATTTTCCTTCTCCCATGTTTTTAGCAACAATAGCACTTCCTCCTGTTGCCAGCATTATAGATATTGCAATGATGATACTGGGAATAGGATATACGATGTTTAATGCCGATAAGGCATTCTCACCTACTACATTAGATACAAATACACCATCGACCATTTGATATAAAGACATAAAAACAAGCATAATAATAGTTGGTGCAGTAAATTTCAGTAAAGATTTAATAGTAAAGTTCTTCGCTAAATTATTATTCATTACAAATTTCCTTTAAGTATATTTTTTCTATATTAGTAATTACGTTGCAAAAGGTTTTAATTTCTTTGCAGTGTTTCATAAGTTGCAGTTCGGCCTATGGCATCCTTATATAAAAATAAGACCTATCATGTTATAAAAATCTTATAAGCATTTTGCTCTTATAATTAAAATTATATTGCATTGTTTAGAATGGTGTGGTAATATGTACCAAGTGTTATCTAAACAGTAAGTGGTTCGCCTTTCAACCAAAATGAGTACATTTTGAACTTCCGTATCTTGGAGGTGATACATATGAGATACATCGTTGCCTGTATTTGATACAACACAAATTCATGCAAGAAAAGCGGCATTACTTGCTATTGAAAGGGAATAAGCAAAAGGCGGGGCGTGGTTCACAAGCTATTGCACCTCGCCATTTTCTTTTCATAAATAGTGTTCTATCTGAAGTCACGCATAATAATATTAAAACATACTTTAATTTGTGAAAGTAAATAGTAGAACAAATAAAGAACAAATAATAGTAGAACAAATAATATTGCTACTTTTTTAAAATAGTGCTTGAAAAAAGACATAGCTTTTGTTATAATAGCATTCGTGGCTGAGAAATGACCATAAATAAATTTAATAATGGGCTATCGCCAAACGGTAAGGCACTGGACTCTGACTCCAGCATCTATAGGTTCGAATCCTATTAGCCCAGTAAACCCTTGATTTTCAAGGGTTTTTTTATATGCTAATATCAGGATTTCATTAACTGGTAAAACGCTGAGACCTGCATAAATGTTGGTAAACGGTCAGCTTATATATAGGAATTCCTGCTTAATTTTTACCTTTATTATCTTTGCAAAAAGCACTCGCCACATATTATCACTTATTGTGTTTCCTACATATTCAAACCTTTAAATCGTTACCAAAGATAAAGTAATAAATAAAGTGATTGGAGTATATTATTATGTCTATCAGCAGTATCGCATTAAATCAAATTATAGTTATGTTTATCATTATGATAATTGGTTTTATCTGTTATAAAGTTAAGCTTATTGACGAAGAAACTAATAAAAAGATGTCAAATATTTTATTAATGTTAGTAAATCCACTTATTATCTTGGTTTCCTACCAAAGGGAATTTACCAAAGAATTATTCAACGGATTACTTATTTCTTTATTATTAGGAATAAGTACACATCTTATTGCTATCTTAGTTTCTTATGTTTTATTGAGAAAAAAGACTATGTTTGGTAAAAATAATTCTGATAATAAGGGAGAAACATCAAAAAGCCAAGATGTTTCCATAGAACGATTTTCTGCAATTTACTCTAACTGTGCTTTTATGGGTATACCATTGGTTAACGGTATCTTTGGCAGCGAAGGTGTATTTTACTTAACTGCTTATATAACTGTTTTTAACATACTTGTTTGGACCCATGGTATTGTAATGATTGCAGGAAAACAAGATAAGAAATCAACCGTTAAAATGTTATTATCTCCAACTATTTTTGCTACTGTTTTTGGTTTCCTGCTTTTTATCATTCAAATTAAATTTCCTCCTAATTTATTAGAGGCTTTTACATATATATCTAATATCAATACACCATTAGCCATGATAATAGCTGGCGTAACCATTGGTCAAACCAATATCATGAAAGCATTTAGTAATCTAAGGCTATATTATACTGCAATTATTAAATTATTGATTATTCCCATTTTACTACTTTTACTATATAGTAGGTTTTCTATTGATAAGACTGTATTAATTACTTCCATATTAGCTGTATCTTGTCCAACTGCTGCGACTGGTACTTTATTTGCTTTGCGATTTGATAAAAATGCATTATATGCTTCAGAATTATTTGCCATAACTACCATCTTCTCATTAGGTTTTATACCATTAATTATGGCAGTGTCTGAATTTTTTATCTAAAAGCATACAATTGTGATGATTACAAAATTAAGCAGATATTACTTTTACTTTTAAAGGTGATGAAAAGGGGCCGTTGCAAAACTGTCATTCTTCACCCAATTTAGTTTTACTGAATTGGGCGAAGAATCTTTTGTTCCAATAATACCTGCATCTATATTTTCTATTCCAGCATAAAGTTACATACACCAATGTTTTTTAATGTAATAATAGGTTTACATTTATCGGATTTTTTATAATGTGCTGCTGGGCATATTTCTAATATATAACACCCATCATAAGGAACTTCGAATTCAAAGCAGCCACAATATGCGATGGTATCGCAGTAAAGTAACGTTTTAATGTTGTCACATAATTCATAAAGTCTAATTTCCCATTCGTGACATTTACAACAATCACATCCCCAGATACAACCATATATGATTCCAGGTGTAATCAAGCATTCTGGGCACTCTGGACACTCTGGACACTGTACCGGCTCTGGACAGGATGGGCATACTCTTGGAACAGGGAATGGTATTAATTCTATTTCTCTCATTACTTCCGGGCATTCTGGACACTCTGGGTACTCTGGACATGGTTTCTGTTTTGGACATTCTGGGCACGGTATCTGTTTTGGACATTCTGGACACGGCATCTGTTTTGGGCATTCTGGACATGGCATCTGTTCTGGACAAGATGGACATTCTGGACATGGTATCCTTTCTGGGCACTTTGGACATGGCATTTGCTCTGGACAGGATGGGCATTCCGGACATGGCATTTGTTTCGGACATGGTACTTGTTCTGGACATGGTACTTGTTCCGGACATGGCACTTGTTCTGGACAAGGTGGGCATGATGGGGTTGGTACCGGCACAGGTCTTGGCACTGGTTGAGGTGCTGGTGCTGGCTGAGGCACTGGTCTTGGTGCTGGCTGAGGCGTTGGTACCGGTTGAGGTACAGGTGTTGGTACCGGTTGAGGCACTGGTCTTGGTGCTGGCTGAGGCACTGGTACCGGTTGAGGAGCAGGTCTTGGTACCGGTTGAGGTGCTGGCGCTGGTTGAGGCACTGGTCTTGGTACCGGTTGAGGCGCTGGTGCTGGTACCGGTTGAGGTGCTGGTGTTGGTACCGGCTGAGGCACTGGTACCGGTTGAGGAGCAGGTCTTGGCACCGGTTGAGGCGCTGGCGCTGGCTGAGGTGCTGGTGCTGGCAATGGAGCTGATGCCAGTTCACGACAGAATACACCTCCTACAAATGGCATGTAGTGGAATTCAAATCCGCTTCTTGGATTTACTGCAAAGGCATTAAAGGCCACGTTACCGCTTACATGACCTCCTGTTTGATGTGCATTAAACATAGCCTGAGGTGCTAATACACTTCCCCAAATTGCTGCCGGTACTTCCATATGAATATCAGTTGCGTCTTCAAATACATATAAGGTATGATTAGCACGTCTTTCTTCTCCCACCAATCCATACTGAAGATGGGCGTGGTTTCCAGTTCTTATTTTTACAATTACTGTACTGCCTTCCGGTACTTCTGCTCTAATGCCTTTTGTTAATAAACCATTAGGTCTTACATCGATAAGAAATACATTTTGTTTCGGATCAGTTCCACGAAGAACCCATTCATAATTATTATCTACTACGGTACCATTTACAGGAAGATTCATGATACAATTTTTATAATTCGTTATGCTTGCTCTGGCATTTTGAAAGAATGCCGGTAGATTGGCTTCAACTCTTCTTGCTGGAATGTATCGTGGAACATCATAGCTGGAGATTAAATAATGATTTCCTCTATCCGTTGGTGCCCAATAAGGGCTTCCGCCTGGTGCTTCATATAAGAATTTTAACTCATTAAGTTGGCCGGGTGTCCCATCTTTTCCGATTAGGTAAGAACTTCCTCTTGCCACATTAGAATTTCCTCCTGACATAACATGACCACTTACTACTAAAGGACCTCTTATTGATGCATTTCCACCCACTAAGAATTTTACTGCATCCGGTGAATAAGCTCCCGGAGAAAGAGTTCCATTTTTTCCAAAACCAACCGTCAATCCTCTTGGGCTGAAGAAGTTTCTTCCTACTGCCATAGTACCTTCAACATCTACAATGTTATTAGCATCCTGAAATACAAAGGCATTATAACGAGAAGCTGCCCCAAATGGCTGCCCCTCTATATCAAACCACCTAATATCATCGTAAGGTAAACCAACATTTGTTTGATTATTTATCCTGTTAACGTTATCCATTTGGTCTCCTGAATTTACCTTGGATTCTAAAAATCCTTATTCTCAATTCAGTTTATTCATATAAATATAAATAGTGCAAGTTTTCATAGTAGAAAATGTAATATTTTCTTTAAAATAAATCATTGACAAATCGGAATCTCCGTATTACAATATCTTTAATTAATAAGTGAAACCGTTGAGAAAGAAGAGTAAGCTTAATTCAACATTACAGAGAGTCGCTGTTGGTGGAATGCGATATGAAGTTTTTAGCTGAATGGACTTTTGAGGGCAACCCGAACTAATAGTAGGAGTTGACGGAACCACAACCGTTATTATTGTGGCATATATGTTTGTATATGATAAAGTGGACTTATGTCAAATTGAGTGGTACCGCGGATTTTATTCGTCTCAAGTATATTTTATACTTGGGACTTTTTTTATGAATAAAAATCACTGAATTGACTAATACAGGTTAGACGAAATCAAACATATTCACTTATTAAGTATTAATCTAATGATAAGAATAAAACTTAATAATGAAGAGGCTTAGGAGATATAATTTGTACTGAGCACAAAATTTCTATGATTAATTTAAGGCGCTGGAACGCCAGAAGCGAGGACAATATGAAAAAAAGTATTTCTTTAACAATCGTATTAGTATTAACACTTAGTTTGTTTGCAGGATGCAGTAAAAAAGAGGATGGAAAAGTTACAATCGGAATTGGCCAGTTTGCAGAACATGGCTCCTTAGATAACTGCCGTAAAGGTTTTTTAGCCGGATTGGAAGAAGAAGGTTATATAGAAAATGAGAATTTAAACATACTATATGAAAATGCACAGGCAGATGGTGGTACTTCTACTCAAATTGCTACTAACTTTGCAGCTAAAAAAGTGGATTTAATTGCCGCTATTGCTACACCTATGGCACAAAGTGCATACGGAGTATCAAAAAAGGCAAATATTCCGGTTATATTTACTGCAGTAACGGACCCTGTACTTGCTGAGTTAGCAAAAGAAGATGGTACCCCAAATGGTAATATTACCGGAACCAGTGATAAACTTCCAGTGGAGCAACAATTAGAAATGATTCGTTCCATTTTACCAGATGCAAAGAAAATCGGTATTCTTTATAGTACCAGTGAAATCAACTCTACATCAGCCATCAAAGAATACAAAGCAAAAGCTGCTGATTATGGCTTTGAAATTATAGAAGGCGGCATATCTACTACTGCTGATATTCCCCTTGCAGCCGATAATTTATTAGGAAAAGTAGATTGTCTTACAAACTTAACCGATAACACCGTTGTAAGTTCTCTTCCAACTATATTAGATAAAGCTAATAAGAAAGGAATACCGGTATTTGGAAGTGAAATAGAACAAGTGAAAATTGGCTGCCTGGCTGCTATGGGGCTTGATTATTATGAACTAGGTATTCAAACTGGCAAAATGGCTGCTAAAATATTAAAGGGCGAAAGTAAAGCAAGTGAAATGAATTTTGAAATAATTAAAGAAGCTAAATTTTATGGTAACACTGCTGTAGCAAAAAACCTTGGAATCACTTTACCAGATAACATGGTGGATTCTGCTGCCCAAATGTTTGATACCATAGCACAATAACCTTAGAAAGGAGATAAACATGGCAGAATTTCTAGTATTTCTATTTAATTTTATTCTAGGTGTTTTAGAAGAAGGCTTTGCTTATGCAATTATGGCTCTTGGTGTTTACATTACCTATAAAATATTAGATTTTCCGGATCTATCAGTAGACGGAACTTTCCCATTAGGAGGAGCTGTAGCTGTAGTGTTAATAATTGCAGGTGTAAACCCAGTATTAACCTTGTTTATCTCCTTCTTAGCCGGTGCCTTGGCAGGAACCATAGCAGGTTTAATTCACGTAAAATTAAAAGTACGAGACTTATTTTCCGGAATTATTATGATGACGGCTTTGTATTCCATTAACTTAAGAATTGCAGGCAAATCAAACGTGGCAATCTTTTCAAAAGATACCATTTTTGAAAATAGTTTCTTAGAAAAATATATACCTGACAGTTTAAAACCCTATATTACGGTTATTCTTCTATTTATTATAATATTAATTTTGAAATTAATTTTAGACTTTTATTTAAATACCAAATCCGGTTATTTGCTACGTGCAATTGGCGATAATCCTACCTTGGTTACTTCTCTTGCCGTTGATAAAGGGAAAATAAAAATCATTGGTCTGGCATTGGCAAATGGATTTGTTGCCTTATCCGGTGCTATTTATTGTCAGAAATCCGGATTCTTTGAAATTAGTATGGGAACCGGCACCATGACCATTGGGCTTGCAAGTGTAATCATAGGAACCAACCTATTTCGAAAGGTTTCCTTTATAAAATCTACCACAGCTGTTATTATTGGTTCTTTACTGTATAAACTTTGTGTTTCCATTGCTATTTCCCTGGGAATGCCAGCGAGTGATTTAAAACTGATTACCGCCATCTTATTCCTAGGTATCTTGGTAATAAGCAACGACCGAAAAAGGAAGGTGAAGTCCAATGCTTGAATTACGTAATATCAATAAATTCTATAATCCAGGAACCATAAATGAAATGTGCCTGTTCGACGGGTTTAATCTGACTATTAAAGACCAGGAATTTGTATCCGTTGTTGGAAGCAATGGTTCCGGAAAAACCTCCATGTTAAATATTATTTGTGGCAGCATACCTATTGATAGGGGCAGAATTATTATAAATAATAAGGATATTGCTAACATACCGGAATTCAAACGTTGCCGCCACATTGGCCGTGTTTACCAGAACCCTTCCATGGGTACCTGCCCTAATATGACAATCTTAGAAAATATGTCATTAGCAGATAACAAGGGAAAACCTTTTAATCTAAGCAGAGGAACTACCAAAAGCAGAATCGATTATTATCGCGGGCTGCTACGTTCTCTAAATCTGGGACTTGAAGATAAACTAAGTATACAGGTAGGTTCCCTATCCGGTGGACAAAGACAGGCAATGTCACTTCTTATGTCCACCATGACACCAATTGAATTCTTAATCTTAGATGAACATACTGCTGCCCTGGATCCAAAAACAGCAGAGGTTATTATGGAATTAACAGATAAAATAGTAAAAGAGAAAAAGTTAACTACTATTATGGTAACCCACAATCTGCGTTATGCTGTAGAATATGGCAGCCGCCTTATTATGATGCATCAAGGAAATGTAATTCTTGATAAGTCTGGTGAAGAAAAGAAGAATATGAAAGTAGATGATATTCTTGATAAATTTACGCAAATTAGTATTGAATTAGGCAATTAGTGTAGTTAATGGTATAACAATAATATTAAATTATGCAGTTAATGGTATAACAATAGTATTGAATTATGCGGTTAAGGGTATAACAATAGTATTGAATTATGCAGTTAATGGTATAACAATAGTATTGAATTATGCAGTTAAGGGTATAACAAACTTTGTCATTCTGAGAGCGAATTCAACTTCGTTGAATTTTTGCTCAGAATGACACGCTTTCATGGCAATGACATGCTTTCATGGCAATAACACGCTTTCATGGCAATGACACGTTTTCATGGCAATGACACGTTTTCATGGCAATGACACGTTTTCATGGCAATAACAGTTTTGTAACACCCCCGTTTAATCTTTTTAATGCTTAATAAATTATTAAGTATTTTCCTCTATACAAATAATACCATGCATGGTAAGGTATACAATATTATCCTGTAAGGTATTTATCTGAAAAAATATTCTTATATGGATTTATATAGATTCTACTCTTATAGTAACTTTCGTACCAACATCCCCTTCATTTAGTAAACTATATTTCGGCTTTTTGCACTTAAGTCAATGTTTTTACTCTTAAGAAATACAAAAAATAGCACGTAGAAAGGTTGGTTATACGCAATGAAAGAACTGCTCTTAAAAAGAGGAAACAAATTTATACAATATTTGTTTGCAACTTTTATGTTCATTGTAGAACACTTTGCCAGAATGGGTGTATTTGCATTAATCTTAGGTGCATTAGAAAAGAAAGATTTAGGTTATTATAAATTTGTTGTAGTAATAACCATTCTTTTCATATATATTCTCCTATTAACTTCCTGATTTCACGTATGCTGCGTATACGCTACATGAGAGACACCATATTAGATGTTAGAAGGCAAGCCTTTGATAAGATTATGAATATGACCTTCAAGCAATATTCTCAAAAATCAAAAGATATATACATATCTAACTTAATCAATGATGTTAATACCTTTGAAAATAAGTTTTTTATCAGTTTACTTAATTTTCTAATTAATGTAGGAATGTTTATACTTTCCTTTATATTTTTAGTATTTATGGATTATAAAATTGCAATAGGCATGATAATCGTTTCTATAATACTTTTTGCACTGGCAACTTTATTTTCAAGAAAAACCACCAAACTGGAGCAGGAAATCTCTCAGTCCAATGAGAAGTTTACTACAGATATCTCCAACACCTTTAATGGTATGGAAATATTAAAACTTAATAATATGGAAGATAAATTCCTAAAGAAAAGTCTTGGGACCATTAATCAAGTGGAAAACAGCAAATTTGCTGCCAATGTATTCAACGAGTTACAAAGGAATGTAATTCATATATTAGCCTTTGTTGTATCCATAGCCGTTTTGCTCTATCTTGCCAGTTATATGGGAAATGGTATCACCTTGGGAAAAGCAGGCTTTATCTTTCAATTGACCATGTCCATGAGTAATTTCTTAATTAATGCATTTCCTATGTGGAATCAAACGAAAGCATCCATCACCATTTATGAGAAGATTGCAAAACCGGAAAACTATGATGCAAGTATGATAAAGGGACAGAGCCGTTTCAATTTACCCGTCACATAGAAGTATCCCATGTAAACTTCTCCTATGATAATAAGGAGGTTCTAAAGGATGCATCCTTTACCATAGAAAAAGGCAAAAAGTATTTAATTAAAGGTATCAGTGGTGCAGATAAAACAACACTTATGAACCTGTTAGCTATGGCATATGATAATTACGAAGGAGAAATACTGGTAGATGGCACCAATTACAAAAATATATCCGAAGAGTCCTTCCATGAAAAAGTTGCGTTTATCTTTCAGGACGTATTTCTATTTGAGGACACCATTCGTAACAGACAACACCTGGCGGCTTATTACTGGTAGTAACAGGTATTGAACGTATGGCATGGCCAATATTTGAAGTCAGTGAAGTATTTCCAAAGTTATTTTCCTCAAAAGATTTAATTAATAAAATTGAAAAGACTCTTGAAAATGAGAATAATTACGAGGAAACTATAGATATCACAGAATTCTGTTACAAGACGTTCTTTCTTTTCTGTATTACTGATTACGAGGAAACTATAGATATCACAGAATTTCAGGATAAGATTATATTTAAAGATGTGGAATTCCACTATGAAGGCGATGATCGCATTATCTTATCCCATATAAATTTGGAGTTTAAGAAAAATGGTAAATATCTTATCGTAGGTCCCAGCGGCGGCGGTAAATCTACCCTTTTAAAACTTTTACGTAAATACTTTAACCCTGCCAAAGGTCAAATTACCATTGACGGGCATAATTTAAAGGACATAAAAAAGGAACAATACTTTTCCTTAATTGCCAACATTGAGCAGTAAGTATTTATATTTAAAGACACTATTAAAAATAACCTTACCTTATATAAAGAATATTCTGATGAGGAGATTGATGCTGCAATTAATGCCGCCGGACTAAGAGATTTCATTAATAGTCTTTCCGACGGGTTAAATACTGTAATCTACGATAATGGTAAAAATATATCTGGTGGCGAAAGAAGCAGATTGGTAATCGCCAGAGCATTACTAAGCAAAGCAAGTATTCTTTTTATGGATGAAGCTTTTGCTTCCTTAGATATGGAGCGTGCCAGAGAAATTGAAAAGACAATTCTTGCTATATCTTGTTATTTTTATATCAATGTTCTTGACCAGTAGGATAATTATGGTATAATTAATGTAATAGCTTACCAGTAAATTAACGTAAACTATTAATATACCTTCCCAATTTTAAGTGGGAGGTAATTTTAAGGAGGGCTTATGAAAAAAATATTATTATCTTTACTATGCTTAGTAATGCTAGTAAGCATGGTTGCGTGTTCCAAGGGGAAAAAGGATACCGAAGAAACTACAACTCCTGATACTTCTACAGATGAAGTTGTAACATTAACTGGAACTGGCAAAGGTTTTGGTGGACCAATCACGGTTACAGTTAAAAAACAAGGAGATAAAATTATCTCTGTTGATGCTGTTGGTGAAAAGGAAACTAACGGCATAGGTTCCAATGCTATCGAGCAGCTGCCTAAAAAAATCGTAGAAGCAAACTCAGCCGATGTTGATGTTATTGCATCTGCTACAATTTCCAGTCAAGGTCTTATATATGCAGTTAATAACGCATTAGATCCTGAAAAATATCCAGCACCAGAGGAAGAATCCAAAGTGCCTGAAACTCCACAAGAAGTAACTGCTGCTAAGGTATTCCAAGGATTTGGTATTTCTAATGTAGGCAGAGTGGGTCCTGGCAAAGATGATACCGATACTCAAGTGTACAGTTTCAGTCAGGTATTTGCTCATACATTATTTGATGAAGAAGGAAAGATTCTTTCTCTTCAAGTTGACGTATTAGAAGTTGCAACTCCTAACTATGATGGAGACGGAATGCCACATTTTAGCGGTTTCCCAGGTCAAGGTGGATATAATTATGATGAAAATCATGATGAAAAAGTAGAGGGAAAAACAAAAGATACTGAAGACAACTTCCAAACAGAAGTAAATGGCTGGGTAACAAAGAGAGAACGTGGCGATGCTTATCGTATGAACTCTGGAACATGGGCATCAGAAATGGATTCCTATGAAAAGTTATTCGTAGGGATGACTGTTGAAGAAGTAGAACAATGGTTTGCAAAATATACTTCTGATCTTAACGGAAGACCTTTAAAAGCTGATTCTGACAAGCCAGAAGATAAAGCAAAATATGAAAAATTATCTGACGCTGAAAAAGATATGTTAGTTGACGTTGTTTCCGGTGCTACTATGAGTCTTAAGGACGGACATGGTAATATCATTGAAGCTATTAAGAATTCTTATGAAAACCGTGTTGGTTTAGATATTACAGATGCCGCTTCTCAAGGATTTGCAGTTCTTAGTACACCTAGAGTAGGTCCTGGTAAAGATGACACCGATAAACAAGTGTATAGTATAAGTCAGGTAGCAGCTAATACTTTATTTGATAAAGAAGGTAAAATTGTTGCTTTATATGTTGATACGGTAGAAGTTGCAACTCCTAACTACGATGGAGCAAGTATGCCACACTTTACTGGATTCCCAGGTCAATCTTATAATAATGACGAAAATCACGATGGCAAAGTTGATGGTCAGCTTACAGCTACGGAGGATACCTTCTTAGCCGAAGTTAATGGCTGGGTAACAAAGAGGCAACGTGGAGAAGAATATAAAATGTCTACTGGAACCTGGTCTTCTCAAATGGATGCTTTCCAAAAACTTTTCGTTGGAAAGACTGTTGCAGAAGTTGAAGATTGGTTTGCCAAATATACCTCCGATTTAAACGGAAGACCATTAAAAGCTGATTCTGATAAGCCAGAAGACCAAGCTAAATACGAAAAATTAACAGATGATGAAAAAGCAATGTTAGTTGACGTAGTATCTGGTGCTACTATGAGTTTAAACGATAGCCATGGTAATATCATCGGAGCAATAAAAAAATCCTTTGAAAGTCGTGTTGATATTGACTTGACTATTAAATAATTAATGCAATCCTTATATTTAGATATGCAATTATATTATGTGATTAATAGCAATCTTTTTATTTTAGATATGCAATTACATTATGTGATTAATAGCAATCTTTTTATTTTAGATATGCAATTACATTATGTGAT
>ENA-UOOI01000232-UOOI01000232.1-fermentation-metagenome-genome-assembly--contig:-NODE-232-length-71742-cov-11.338234_pt1 | contig 71742 bp, 64 predicted proteins | sample MGYA00245779_ERZ724027 | MGnify/ENA primary metagenome ERZ724027 (study PRJEB28704, sample SAMN03018318) | fermentation metagenome | biome: anthropogenic terrestrial biome; feature: soil; material...
AAGTTGTACACTCAACATTGCCATTTTTTGTACATTGTAAATTTGCTAATTACAGATGGAATCAACAATTAGCATTTTTCCTGCACTTCCAATTAAATAAGTCTTATCATCAATTATTTTTTTATGTTCAAGAGAGCTACTCTGTTGAAACATCTCATTTATTTTCTTTTTTTTATTCACACAAGACGAGAATAAACAAAGAAATATTATGATATAAATTATTTTCCTCATACTTTTATCCATCATATCTTAATTTCTTGTCCAGTTTTTAGGGAGTATCATAGGAGTATCATACCGGTTTCGAATTAGCACTAAATTATTCAAACTCATAAATAGATATTTCTGAAATAACATCATTAGATAGATAGCTATCTAAAGGTGTATGAAATAGGATTTTTTTATTCTCTTCATCAATACAAAATAATGTTGGCATTGTTGTCAAATCTATTTCATATACATCACTAATATTGCCATCCCAAGTGAGACACAAAACTTGTACTTTTATAGGAGATACATTACCAATTAAATCATCTAATGAACGGAGAGGTCTTAATACATATATAAAATTGCTAGTTCGGTAAGTTTGATAAGAATATATTGTCTCTTCATTAGAAACGCCCAAATACTTTTTTTCTATTGTTGGAGTTTTTGTTTTTGAAAAATTCAATGTTTTTATTAATTCCCCATCCCTATTAAAGAAGAGAATTCTATTAAAAAAACGAGGGCAATAAACAATTTTTTCACTATCCGGACTAACTTCAATAAGTCCATAATATACACTATCATAGTATTTTTTATTAATTTTAAGCTTTGGATTGAAATTTATCCATTTTTTATTTCTATTCTTTATATCATAGATATAAAATAATCCCTCTGATCTATTTAAACTAGTACCTGTAAAAAAATTGCTATCAAGGCGTAGAATTTCGCGGCTAAAGGTTAAGTCTTCATTTTGTCTATCGGATTTAATTTCACCTGCAATATTATTTTCATCAAGTATATTTTTTATATTGATTTTTTTTATGGAAAATAGATCAAACACCTCAAAATAGTTTTTGTTTTCGTAATGTTGTTTTAAAAATAATGGCCTATAGTTAAATTCAAACTCTGCATTTCCTTTTTTTGCGAAATTAATTATTGGATTTAAAGTAGTTTTGCTGAAAACATGAAAATATAATGAATCCTTATTAGCTATTAATATCAACAAAGAATCTTTAATCATCATATCCACAAAATCTCTATCTTGTATCTTGAACACAGTGTCTTTTCTTAATGCATGAATCTCCGTAATAGGAGTTATTTCTTCTTTGACTTGAGAACAAGAAGTATGAGGAGCAAAGAGTATAATCAATAAGACAGGAAAGCTTTGTATAATAGTTTGTAGTACTAATTGATAATATCTTGAAAACTGCTTGTCAATTAAAGCAAAAAAATTATAATAGTGTATGATAAAGAAAGATTTCATTTGCCAATAAGTATTTTAGTCAATCAATAAAAAGAGGGCGATAGAAGAAGTACAATGTCCATATTTGATCTGTTTAGAGCCACTCTATCTCCCCCATATTCACGCTCCAAGCTATTTTTTATAGCAATATCCCTCTCCCGTTGAATAACCAACCATTTGCATATCGCAGTTTCCACAATGAAGAACCCACATACCATAACTGGAAATTGTTCCAGTTTTACACCAGTTAAACTGTCCTGGAGATTCCGCATTAGCCAATGCTTCTACATTAAAAAGTGTTACATCTGGAATATTTTTATTTTCTTTCATTATTAAATTGTGAATTGATATGCCAGATATCACACAAAACGTTAAAAATATAATATGAGATACTATTTTTTTCATAAAATAATAATTTTAGTTGAGTCTACAGCCTCCTGTTATTCCACTCTTATTTATTTTGGTATCCGAACATGTACCGCACCAAAACTCTCGTGTCCCATGACTACTTTCTGTACCTTGCTTACAATCGTAGTATCCTCCCCCTCCTGATTCACTATCAGCCAATGCTTCCACATTAGCTAATGCCAAATCCGAAAGATTCGCATCGTTGTTCACACTCTTGGTTATTCCCATTCCTGCAACTGCTACCAATGCTATTGCGAAAATACTGCTTAAAATTGTTTTTTTAGTCATAATAAATTCGTTTTTAATGATTTTGTAAATTTTGTTGTTGTTGAATCTGTTTCTTTGCTATATCTATCCTTTCGATAGCTCAAGCCCGTAGCTTGTTATGTTTGTCTGTTTTTTCTTCGTTGACTATCACCTTTTATATGTGTTTGTAAGGGGTAAAAATAGAACTTCATAAAGAATTAGCAATAAATTATAACTCATTTATAACTCATTTCATTAAATTGACAGATAATGAGCAATATATATTGTCGCTGTTTGTTCTATAGGTCACAAAGAACGTGTCTAGCAGTTAAAAGAATGACAACTTATGCTCCTAAGAAAAAGCGTTGAGATGTTGTTAAAATTCTGTTCTTGGGGATTATTCTATCTTTTTGAATACCCTATTCCATCGGATTTTAACGGAATAAGGCTCTTTTGATTTCCAAATAAAGGCGGCCTTACCCACAATCAGATCATCGGGGAGTAAGCCCCAATAACGGGAATCCTGCGAGTTTTCTACTTTGTCGCCTCCCATAAAATAATAATTGTGCGAGAAAATATACGATGGAAGTGGAGTAGCATTGTCCCACAATGTATCTTTGCTGAGGGTAAGCGGATAACCTTTCTCCCACTCTATTATTTTTTTATATAAAAGGCTGTTTGTTCTCTCCAACACTATTTTATCTCCTTTTCGGGGGATGTACAGCGGTCCAAAATCTTTTATATTCCAATTGAGTGTGCTATCCCAAGGGAATGTGTGAAATACACCATCGGGCAACTGTTTTTTTGTTTTTCTGCTTAGTGCCCGTTCGGCGGTTACATTTCCATAATTTTTGCTTGTATCGGAATTTACCACGTAAAATCCGTTGATTATTTGGAGTGTATTGCTGGGAATTCCAATACACCTCTTTCCCTTCCACGGCATCGAACAGATCGAACTACCGGGCGCCATAAGCCAGTTTGTTTACCCATACGTAATCGCCGGGAATGATTGTAGGCTCCATGGAATCGGTGGGGATTTTGTACGAACCGAAAACAAATACGCGCAGCAGGATGAAACTAAACACCAAAATTGAGGTGTAGTAGAAGCATTGGCTGCTTTTCTTCTAATGTGCAAGCACAAAACTACAAGTTGAAAAAGCAGAAATACGATTATAAGATGTACGTACCACAACCGGGAGACAAACACAACCCTATTGTGATGGGATTTTCCTCTTACTTTGTGCCCGGATTGGGACAAATGCTAAGCGGTGAAGTTGGACGTGGATTAGCTTTTTTGGGAGGTACTTATATTGAAAGAAGAATGGTGGCATCAAAGCCCATGCCATCATCCGTTATGAAGATAACCAACCCTGTTTCATTTGTTAAGATTCTATCTCAATTCTACCTTTAACGAGAATTATTTGGAATATAAATAATTATGTATTACTATTGCATACACTTTTTGTTCATACCGAAAAGTGCGAGGCAGAAATGCCGATAATTTTTTTCTTTATAAAAATTTTTAAAGTTATTAATTACTTGCGATGTCCGTATGAGAATATAGATATCGCTTTTTTATGGTTTTGTTTAAAAAACCTATATAAAACTTACCGGGAAAGTTGCACTTCTAAATTTAACTTAGAATGTTTTTAAAGAAAATGAGTGCTTATTCCAAATCACTGTTGTCCGATAAAACTTTTTTGAATGGCGGCACGAGACAGTATAAAAATAAAAAATAGCATTAAAATTATCATTCCCATATAATAAAAAAACCTTACATTTGTTCCATGCAAAAGGAACTGAACACCCAGAAAATTGAGCTGATCCATCATAAAAGCTCTGAACAAAAATATCCTTACATAGGAAATGTTCAGGCCGGATTTCCTTCGCCGGCGGATGATTTTTTCCACGATTATATCAGCCTTGACGAGTTGCTGATAGACCATAAGGAGACAACTTTTTTTGCCAGGGTGGCCGGTAGTTCCATGAGCAACGATTTCAACGACGGGGATCTGCTTATCATAGACAAAAGCCTGGAGTGGGAAGAAAACAAAATTGCTCTTTGTTTTATCAATGGAGAATTCACATTGAAACGGATAAAACTAAAGGACGGGAAATGCTTCCTGGTCCCCTCTAACCAGGATTTTCCCCTTATCGAGGTTAATTACGAACAAGGTGTAATCATCTGGGGAATTGTAAAATATTCAATACGCAAACATTGATGTACGCGCTGGTAGACTGCAATAACTTTTATGCTTCGTGCGAGAGGGTGTTTAATCCCACGCTGAACGGCAAGCCTGTTGTTGTTCTTTCAAACAACGACGGATGTGTTATTGCTCGCTCCAACGAAGCTAAAAGCATTGGAATCCCGATGGGTGCACCGGCCTTTGAGTATGAATCGGTGTTCAGGCGAAATGATGTGAAGGTGTTCTCGGCGAACTTTCCACTCTACGGAGACATGAGCCGCAGAGTGATGAGGCTGTTGTCCGGTTTCACCCCCGAACAGGAGGTCTATTCCATCGATGAATGTTTCCTGAACCTCGGCGGGATCGATACAGACCTGCAACAATATGGCCTGCAGATGAAAATGCGGGTAGAAAAGGGCACGGGCATTCCCATAAGTATTGGCATAGCGCCGACAAAGGCACTTGCTAAGGTGGCAAACCGTATTGCGAAAAAATTCCCAAAGGAGACTGGTGGCAGCTATGTGATCGATACCGAAGAGAAAAGGATAAAAGCCCTCAGATGGTTGAAAGTGGAGGACATTTGGGGCGTGGGGAGAAGAAACGCAAAAAAACTTTATGCCATCGGTGCTGAAAGAGCGTTCGATTTTGTCCTGCTGCCCGAATCATGGGTGCTCAAAAACATGACGATCACCGGATTGCATCTTCAAAAGGATTTAAAGGGAATACCCACGCTCGAAATGATACCTGTGGAGAAGAAAAAGAGCATCGGCACCACCCGTACCTTCGAAACGGATCTCCGCTCCTTTGATGAGGTGAGAGAGCGTATAACCACTTTCACATCGATGAGTGCCGAAAAGTTAAGAGAACAGCGATCTCTCTGCAACAGAATGGTAATTTTCCTTGAAACAAACCGGTTCAAGGAAACTGAAACGCAATATTTCCCATCAATACTGATAAGACTGCCTTTCCCTACCAACTCCACGCTGGAGTTGGTGAAGTTTGCCAACATTGGATTGAAACAGATATACAAGCAGAACATCTATTTCAAGCGCGGGGGGGTACAGTTGATGGATTTTGTTGATGCCAATGAGTTCCAGCCATCCCTCTTTTTCAACTCCGATCTTAGGCACAAAAAACTGATGGAGGCAATCGACGGATTAAACCGGAAATACCACAAAGAGGTGGTTCGACTTGCCACCCAGGACACACGAAAGCACAAGATGCGGCAGGAGCTCCTCTCTAAACATTATACCACCGACATTAACGACATAATTACCGTAGAATTATAATATTCTGAGTCCGTATTAAAATATCTGAAAAACGGAACCACCCTAATGACATAAGGTTTTTTTAAAAAAACTACTGACCGTTTAAATCGCTACTAAACCTTAATTATACTTTTAAATGCTGATATTTTGTGTTAATTTTGCATTTTTATTTTATAAGTAATAGCAGGCATTTTTACTGATGTTACACTATTTCGGATTTTCGGATAATTGCATCGGGATTTTGATCATTCTGGCCTTATATATTTGCCGTTACTTAAATTCTATATAACAGGAGATGAAAAAACTGACTACAATATTGATGATCATCGGTTGTTTTGCTTTTGCCGCTATGGGACAGGAGCAGCAACGCAAACAGGAGCAGCAACGCAAAAAGGTGGGAGTGGTGCTAAGTGGCGGATCGGCAAAAGGATTTTCACATGTGGGCGCATTAAAGGTGTTGGAGAATGCCGGTATTCCCATCGACTATATTGCCGGTACCAGTATGGGGGCTGTAGTGGGAGGACTATACGCAGCAGGCTACAGTGCAAATATGATTGATTCACTTATCCAGATTCAGGATTGGAGCTATCTTATGCGCGACAATATTTACCGTGAGAACCTGTCTGCATCTCAGAGGAATCATCAAAAAAAATATATCGTATCCCTACCCTACAGGCTAAAACTTAAAGAAAGAAGCAGCAAGGTGAGCCTTCCACAGGGTGTTTTTACAGGGCAAAATCTATACAGCCTTTTTCTGAATATGACTATCGGCTATCAGGATGAAATGGATTTCGACTCTCTTCCAATCCCTTTCGGTTGTGTTGCAGCTGATTTGCTTACTGGTGAGGAGTTTGTTTTCAGGGAAGGAATTCTGCCCGAGGCCATGCGCGCAAGTATGGCTATTCCGGGCGTTTTTACACCGGTAGAGAGGGACAGCATGGTATTGATTGACGGAGGTGTGATCAATAATTTCCCGGTTGATGTAGCAAGGAGTATGGGAGCCGATATTATAATTGGTGTAATTATGCCGTCAGATGAGAAATCAGTACACAGCCGTGGCAGTATTACAGAGGTTACAGAAAACATCTTTAATTTTATCGGGCAGCAAAAACTCCAGAAGAACATAAAAGATACCGATCTTATGATTTCACCACGTATCCACCCATATGGGTCCATGGATTTTCAAAGACCTGCCATCGACTCAATTATCTCTCGCGGTGAACAGGCAGCTATGGAGAAATGGGATGAGCTGATTGCCTTAAAAGAGTCACTTGGATTGGAGGATAGTAGTAAAATTGAAAGGGAGAATAAAAATCCCTATATCCATATCGATACACTTATAATCGATAATATACGCATTGAAGGTGTTTCACCTGTAGAGGAAAAGCAGATATTACGCTGGATCTCTGTCAAAGAGAATAGAGTAACTCGGAAAGATTTAGATGGCATGACCTCACGGATATATGCCAGCGGGCTCTTTTCACGTGTTTATTATCGTCTCGACGGGGATCAGCCTTTCGATCTTGTTTTTTTTGTCGAAGCTAAAGAATCAAATACCCTCAATATGGGTGCATACTTCGACACCAATGATATGGCTGCTGTTTTTGCCAATACAACAATTCGCTTAAGCACATCGCTGAATTCAATGATTGATATTACAGCACGACTTAGCCGCGATCCCTATCTTATGGCAGACTATTCAATAAACAGTGGCATCTTCTATAAGGCTGGCGCCAACTACAGGATCAGTAAAAACGATCTGAGTATATATGAAAGAGGCAAGCTTGAATATAAGATGTCGGTCAACCGAAATTCCCTGGATCTAAATTTTTCTGAATTATATTTTGGCAATTTCAGGCTGCATCTTGGTTCCCGGCTTGAGCATTTTCACCTTTTCAATGTCTTAGGGCGTATTGTAGATGAAAATTATACAAGAATAAAAGACAAGCTATATATAAACTATCAGCTCGATGGAGTTTATGATAATCTCAATACCACTTATTTCCCTTCATCGGGACAGTACTTTTCGTTTCGTTATTCAGTTAACACTGATAACTTCCTGAAGCTTGATAATGATTCGCCTTTAAGCATTTTGGAGATGAATTTTTACAAACCTGTTTATTTAGCTGATGGTATCTATATTACACCCCGTGTTACATCACGGTACATAATGAACGACAGCGTTCCCCTAATGTACCGTAACTTTGTCGGCGGCAGATTCGATGATCATTATTTACCACATCAAATTTCACTTCAGGGATCATCAGGAATGGAGATTTTAGACAATATGGTGTTCTCTGCTGATATAATGGGGCACTATAATTTCAAACCGAATAACTATCTCTATGCAAATGTAAACTATACTGTACATAATAATCATGTTTACAACCTTTTTGATGGTAAATCATATTTTGGGGTCAACCTTGGTTACTCCTATCTTTCAATTGTGGGCCCCCTTAGAGTTGAGTTCGGATATTCAGGCCTTTCACGTAAATTCCACCCCTTCCTGAGTCTCGGGTATTATTTATAAATACATCAACCGAAGATTGTGTAATTGTATCAGTTACTGCGAATTGGACAATATTGTTATCTATGATGAGATAATGCTTCGTTAGACCTTCATCTTTAATGATGATAGCCAATATGTTATGCCTAATTTTCAAAAGAGCCATGCTTTCTTGATTTTCAGGGAATTATGATAACTATTTTAAAAGATTACCAAAGTATTGATGACATTAACCTGGAATATTTTATTTACAACTTTTGCATGTAACCATTAAATGCAATTATAGCTTGAAGATATGATATATGAATGTTTTTTGTTAAAACAAATGTATATTTTCAGGTAGGGAGGGGAAGTACTTTGGAAAAAACAGCAGACTGTCTCTAAAATGGCAGACTGTCCCTAAAACAGCAGACTATCCTTAAATGAGCAGACTGTCCCTAAAACAGCAGATTATCTTTAAATCAGCAGACTAAATTTCAATTTATTAAGAATAATGTGACTGATTTTACTTTAAATCATAATAATAATAAAAAAGCATATGAAATATATCTAATGATTAAACATTTGATTAAAACATTTGTTTAACCAAAAGACAAGATATAAATTTCTCATGATCAAGAAAAATTAATGAAGAATGGAGACTAATACAACAGAACAGAAAATTATCAGGGCAGCCGATAAAATATTCACACAAAAGGGGTATGCTGCCACAAGAACAAGAGATATTGCTGAAGAGGCAGGTGCCAATCTGGCACTTCTTAATTATTACTTTGGTAGCAAAGAGAAGCTTTTTAAACATGTGGTAAGAGAAAAGCTAAAGATGTTACTTGGTGCAATGGGGCCAATTTTATCTGATGATAATATTTCTCTTGAAGATAAAATAATGTCTATCACTGAAGGATATACCAATCTGTTGCTTGAAAATGAGGAACTCCCAATTTTTATACTTAATGAATTGTCGGTAAACAAGGAACTATTTGTGGAAATAACACAAAATACACGGCAGATTGCTCAACCGGTTATTGAAAAGCAGTTGAAAGAGAAAGGTGTTGAAATATCAGCAACTGATCTGATAATTAACACGCTTAGCCTTACTATGTTTCCGTTCGTTGCTAAGCCGTTGATAATTTCTTCGGGATTGGTAAAGGATGAAAAATTTAAAGAGTTTGTGACCGAAAGAAAAGATAAAATCTTACGATGGATAACAAGCATAACCAAATAAAGAGATAAAACCAACATGATCAAAGATTACATCTGACAATAGTATAATAAATATAATAAAGAGATGAAAATATGAGACCAAAAACATTTCTGTTATTCTTAGGATTGATCTGGCTAAACATTATACTGGCATCGGGACAGGTCATCACACTTGATGAAATGCAGGTAAAAGCTAAAACAAACTACCCTGCAATTGCAAGATACAACATTATTGAAAAAACTAGGTATTTCAGCATAGATAATGCAAACAGGGGGTATCTCCCGCAGGGTTCTATAAGCTCACAGGCAGCCTGGCAGTCAGACGTTACAAAAATCGACCTGGATCTTCCGATTGAATTTCCTTCCATTGAAATTCCTGTACCAGATCAGGATCAATACCGATTAGTGGCTGAACTGAACCAGACTATCTGGGATGGAGGCAACATTACCGCTCAGAAGAAGAGCCTGACAGCTAACTCTGAACTAGAGATTAAAAAACTGGATACTGAAATTTACGCTTTGAGAGAGCGTGTAAACAATCTCTATTTCGGTATACTACTAATGAAGGGAAATCTGCAGCAACATGAAATCCTGGAAAAAGAACTGCAACGCAATTACGATAACGTACAGGCCTATGTGCAAAATGGTGTGGCAAACGTTTCCGACCTCAGCACGGTTAAGGTGGAACAGCTGAAAGCGGGACAGCAGAAAATCAGCCTTGAATCCACACTTGATGCATATATCCGGATGTTATCGGTGATGACGGGAGAGCCACTTGATAAAGATATGACTTTTGTAAAACCAAACCCCGAAACCGATTTAATATCTCCTATCATCAACCGTCCAGAATTAAAGATGTTCAACGCGCAGGAGGAAGCTATTGAGTCGCAAAAATTGCTATTAAAGGCTAAGAATATGCCGAAGTTGGGAGCCTTTGCACAGGGTGGCTACGGAAAGCCGGGATTGAATATGTTCGATAACGAATTTTCACCTTACTTTTTGGGTGGAATCCGCCTGATATGGAACTTTGGAAATTTGTATACATTAAATAACGATAAAAAAATTATTGATTTACAAAAAAAGGCAGTGAATACTCAAAGAGAGGTCTTTATGCAAAATTTGTTTATGCAGATACCGCAACAGCAGATAGAGATAGAAAAATATAAAAAGACAATGCAGGATGATGATGAAATCATTCGCCACCAAACATTTATTCGCAAGGCAGCAGAGGTGAAGGTGGAAAATGGCACACTTACCGTTTCGGACCTTATGAGAGAGATAAATGCTGAAGAGGCTGCCAGGCAATCCAAAACGCTTCACGAAATTCAATATCTAATGTCGGTTTATTCACTGAAACATTCAACTAATCAGAACTAAAAGTAAAACTATAAAAAAAGTAAACAAATAAATATAATCATATGAAACCAAATTTTTACTTGTTATCTGCATTATTAACCCTCCTCCTATTTTCATGCAGCAAAGGCAGCGGTGAATATGACGCTACCGGATCGTTCGAAGCTACAGAAATTATTGTCTCGTCTCAGGCAAGCGGATGTATTCTGGAATTAAACGTAAACGAAGGAGAACAATTGCAAATGGGACAGATAGTAGGCCTGATAGATAGCACCCAGCTCTACCTTCAAAAGATGAGCCTCCTTTCAAGTGTAAAAGGGGTACGTGCCCAGCATCCAGATATTGAAGCACAGACAGCAGCTTTACAGGATCAGATAAAAACATTGAAACGGGAAAAAGCGCGGGTAGAAAGATTGGTTGCCGCAAATGCTGCCAATCAAAAACAGCTTGACGACATTGAATCTCAATTAGAAGTTGTGCAGAGTCAGCTATCAGCACTGACATCCACATTGCAAAAAAACAGTGCCAATATTTCTGCACAAAGCTCCACTCTAGATATTCAGATTGCACAACTTGAAGACCAACTGGAGAAAACCCGTATCACTTCACCTATCTCAGGCACTGTACTTAACAGGTATGTCGAGGCTGGTGAACTTGCTACCATGGGTACTCCCCTCTTCAAAATTGCAGATACAGGCACGCTGTTCCTGAGGGCTTATGTGACAAATGACCAGCTTGCACTGATTAAACTTAATGACGAGGTAACAGTAAGGGTAGACAACGGTAAAGGAAATATGAAATCATACACGGGTACAATCATCTGGATATCAAACAAATCAGAGTTTACACCCAAGACAATACAGACTAAAAACGAAAGGGCTAACCTTGTATATGCCTTAAAAATTGCTGTTCCAAATGATGGTTATCTGAAAATAGGCATGTACGGCGAAGTCAAATTCTAAAAAAAGAGAAGAAAAAACTCCACTACACATTTGTAAAAAGAATGCTCTTACTCTGAAAGAAAAATAATATGGACCTGTACGTCCTGTTAAAAACAACAAAATGATCGAAGTAAAAGATTTACATAAGAGTTACACCAAAGGTAAGGTGAACGCACTGAATGGAGTCACTTTCTCTGTCAAAGATGGGGAAATATTCGGAGTAATTGGCCCGGATGGCGCCGGTAAATCATCGCTCTTTCGCATTCTTGCCTCACTCTTGCTACCCGACAGTGGAATAGCTTTGATGAACGGACATGATGTAATAAAAGATTACAGGGAAATCAGGCAGATAATCGGCTATATGCCTGGTCGGTTCTCTCTCTATCAGGATCTGAGCGTGGAAGAAAATCTGACATTTTTTGCCACCCTTTTCAACACCACCATAGAGGAAAATTACCATCTGATCAAAGATATTTATCAGCAGATAGAACCCTTTAAAAACCGGAGAGCAGGAGCGCTTTCGGGAGGTATGAAGCAGAAGCTTGCATTAAGCTGTGCCCTAATTCATAAGCCGGAAATCCTTATCCTTGATGAACCCACTACAGGGGTAGACCCGGTTTCGAGAAAGGAGTTCTGGGATATGCTGAAACGACTGAAAGAGCAGGGCATAACCATCCTGGTTTCAACTGCATATATGGATGAAGCCGGTAGATGCGACAGAATAGCCCTGATGCGTGAAGGGGAGTTTATCGCGAACAACACCCCACAAGGAATTATCGATGATTACGCCGAGACATTATGGTCGGTGGAAGGAACTGGGATGTCAGCATTACTCAGTGAGCTCCGTTCTCATTCCAAGATAAAAAGCAGCTTCGCTTTTGGAGACAAGATTCACGTCACAGTTGAAGGCGGGCTAAAAACCGGAGAGCTTAAAGAATACCTAACAAAAAAAGAATTCAGCGACGTAAGAATTGATCCTATCCAGCCTACCGTGGAAGATTGTTTTATGGCATTAACCATTTGAATATGAAAAAAGTAATTAAAATATCGAACCTAACGAAAAAGTTCGGCAATTTCACGGCAGTGGACCATATATCATTTGATGTTGAGGAGGGAGAAATTTTCGGGTTTCTCGGTGCAAACGGAGCAGGGAAAACCACTGCAATGCAGATGCTTTGCGGTATCAGCATGCCGACAGCGGGAGAAGGGACTGTAGCGGGATACGATATCATTAAAGAGAATGAACTGATAAAACGGAATATCGGGTATATGAGCCAGAAGTTTTCTCTTTATGAAGATCTAAAAGTATGGGAAAATATCCGCCTTTTCGGTGGCATTTACGGCCTTACCGACAAGGTGATATCAACAAAGACCGATGAGTTGCTTAAAAGGCTCGATTTTAAAGATGAACGTAACACGCTGGTGAAATATCTACCCCTTGGCTGGAAGCAGAAGCTGGCATTTTCTGTCGCCATTTTTCATAAACCGAAAATTGTCTTTATGGACGAACCGACAGGTGGAGTCGATCCGGCTATGCGGCGACAGTTCTGGGAGATGATCTATGAAGCAGCCGACCAGGGAATCACGGTATTTGTAACCACGCACTACATGGATGAAGCAGAGTATTGCAACCGGGTCTCAATAATGGTAGACGGCCGCATCGATGCCCTGGATACACCGGCAAAATTACGTGGCCATTTTAACGCCGGCTCAATGGATGAAGTATTCAGGCAGCTGGCACGAAAAGCAAAACGGGGCGATTAAGCCGACAATGCCCGTACCTATCGCAACGGCTGCAAATTGATATTTAAAACATCAAAAAATGAAACAATTTATTGCATTTGTACACAAAGAGTTTTATCATATTTTCCGTGATAACAGAACACTTCTCGTAATACTTGGCATGCCGGTAGTGGAGATACTGTTATTCGGATTTGCTATCAATATGGAAGTACAAGACATTCGTGTGGCGGTTTACGACCCCACCCCCGACACATTCACTAATGGCATTGCTGAACGTATCCAGCAGAATGCCTATTTCAATTATCTTGGGAAAGTGTACTCCATGGAGGAGATGGGGGAGTTGATGCGTAAAGGAAAACTAGATCTGGCAGTGGTATTTCAGCAAAATTTTCAGGAGGACCTGGTGCACTCAGGTGATGCAGCTGTGCAGTTGCTTTCAAACAGCTCCGATCCAAACAGGGGATCTATAGCTGTTACCTATGCAACTGCAATTATAGCCGGATATCAAAGGGAGCAAACGGGGCTGATGCAGATGCCGTTTCAGATTTTGACCGAAAACAGGATGATCTATAACCCACTCATGAAGTCATCGTATATGTTTGTACCTGGTATAATGGGATTAGTGCTGATGATCATATGTACCATAATGACTTCAGTTTCCATCGTTCGGGAGAAGGAGAGAGGAACAATGGAGGTGTTGCTTGCATCGCCCCTGAAACAAGGGACTATGATCTTTGCCAAAACAATTCCATATATGGTTATATCCTTTATTGATTTTATAATTATTCTTCTTCTGAGCTATTTTGTTTTAGATGTGCCTGTTAATGGCAATCTTTTGCTGTTCTTTCTGATTGCGATCATCTACATTGCACTGACCCTGTCTTATGGACTGACCGTTTCAACGCTGGTGGATAAACAGGTAAACGCAGTTATTGTCTCGGCTATAACAGCAATGGTTCCAGTACTGATGCTTTCAGGGATGATATTCCCTATCGACAATATGCCGATGGTGCTGCAGGCTTTATCTACTATTGTACCTGCACGATGGTTTATTGAAGCAGTACGTAAAGTGATGATTCAGGGACAGGGATTAATGATGGTCTGGAAAGAGATACTTATATTAATTGGAATGATATTGTTCCTGTTAGTGGTTACAATCATAAATACTAAAAAAAGGCTGGAGTAAAGGTTTAACCAATTACAGATTATCAACAGATTATTAACATGTTGCCAGTGCATCATCAACAAATTATCAACAAATTATCAACAGTTTAATCCGTGCAAATCGGAACTGGAACATTATTACTGAATGGTTGAAAATTATGAAAACAATAAAATTCCTAATAGAAAAAGAGTTTAAACAGATGTTCAGGAATCCTATGATTCCAAAAATGATTGTTATGTATCCGGTTATGGTGTTGCTGGTGTTCCCGTGGGCAGTAAGTTTCGAAATAAAAAATATTAAAATTGATGTTGTAGATCATAGCAAGAATGTATATTCTAAAAGACTGACCGACAAAATTGCATCTTCTCGATACTTTATCCTTAACGACACTCCGCCCAATTACCAGACAGCAATGTTGAATATGGAACATGGCGAAACAGATATGATCCTGGAAATACCCACTTCGTTCGATATGGATCTGGTAAAAAACAAAGCATCAGGAGTAGGCATGGCAGTCAACTCGGTAAACGGCACCCAGGGCCTGTTGGGTAGCAATTATATTATGCAGATTGTGAACGATTTCTCATCGGAACTGTTAGGTGAACTTATGCATACAATGCCTCCGCAATCCAGAGCCTCAATAATGCGAATGCCAAAAGTAGATATTGTTCCCCAGTTCAAGTTTAATCCTGCTCTGGACTATAAATTCTTTATGATTCCAGGTTTTATGGTGTTACTCCTCACACTTATCTGTGGCATTTTACCCGCACTGAACATTGTGTTGGAAAAAGAGAACGGTACCATTAACCAGATCAATGTGACCCCGGTAAACAGAATAGTGTTTATTCTGGCTAAACTTATTCCTTTCTGGATTGTAGGCCTTGTTGTCATGATAATTTCAGTCTCAGCATCATACCTGCTGTATGGGCTCTGGCCCACAGGAAGTGTTTTAGCTGTACTTTTCTCAGCTGTTGTCTTTATCATCTCCATATCAGGGCTGGGAATCATCATCTCAAACTATTCCTCAAATATGCAGCAGGCAAGCTTTCTGGTGATGTTCTTTATTCTTATCCTTATCCTGCTTGGCGGTATGTTTACCCCCATATCAAGCATGCCCGAATGGGCCCGGTTGATTGCATACGTCAACCCGTTTACCTACCTTACAACTACCTTTCGCATGCTCTATCTGAACGGGAGCACGTTGGCTGATGTATCGGGGAATCTGCTTAAATTGGGAGTAATTGCAGTAGTATTGAATGGTTGGGCAGTAGTCAGCTATAAAAAAAGAGGATAAACATTAGCCAACCGGCTCAGCCATACCCTAATTTTATGAAATTACGTACCATTTAAATAATAAAATTGCCCTACAATGAAACATAATTTTTTATTTAGTGTTGTGCTGATGATGTTTTTGTTAATTCCTGAAATAATGTCACAGCCTGAAGTAGCTCTTTCCGATTCAACAAAAAGGCCGCTCATGAATATTGTTGATTATTTAAAATCGAAAATAGAACAAGAGAGACAAGAATTGGTTATGACGGAAGGTGAGATTATCCGGTACATGGATGGTTTGCCCCCTTTTTCTATATATAAGGATAACTTTTTTATTACCGGCATCCCGCTCAACAAAGGAATAAACAGGGAAACAGCCGATGCTAAATTTCAACTCAGTATCCGCCACAGGCTTACATCAAGCCGATTGCCTTTCGATACTTTTCTATATCTTACTTATACTCAAAAATCGTTTTGGGATATCTACCGCGATTCTGCCCCATTCAGGGACAGCAACTATAACCCGGGCATCGGGCTTGGAAGATATATTATTGTTGATAACCGGCTGACTGGAGCAGCTTTTTTGCATTTAGAACATGAATCCAACGGCCGTGACAGTCTTGAGTCGAGAAGTACTAATTGGATTGGCTTCTCAGGAAAATATTTTTTAACATCGAATCTTGCTGTCGGTTTCAAAATTACAATTCCTTTTTTTACCGGTAAAGAAAACAGCGACTTGTACGATTACAGAGGAACTGGCTATTTCAACGCCGACTTAAAATCATCAAATAATAAATGGTGGCTTTCAGGCACATTCAGTCTTATAAAGAGCGTAAAGACAATCAATCTCAAACTTACTGCCAGTTATAAGATCTCAGACAGATTCAATCAATATATTTTTGGTGAACTGTACAGTGGTACGGGCGATAGTTTGCTCGATTACAAAAGGAAAGACTTGCAGTTAAGAGCGGGGATATGTATAAAGCCCGATTTTTATAATCTGTTTTAAATTTACTGTACTGAAAAGAGAAGTTGAAAATGAGAAAAACTGCAGCATTTTTATTAACTTTGCAACCTATTAAATTTTTCACTATATTTAATTAACACTTATATAATCAGGCAAATGGGCCATGTAATTAAAAGACAATTCTGCAGTTAATAATCAAGTAGTTACGTGTAATTCTTTGAAGTAATAGCGAGCAATTGTAAATATAAATCATGCTTTTTTTATTTTACCCAAACAGATTGTAACTGGGAGTACAGCAAAAAAATGAGTCCTATGAAAATTGCCATTTTTTATAAAAGAAATAAATTATGCCGCCTCTCTGAGAGTAATGTCAATGTGACAATTTTTGATCAGGAAAGCGAATCGGTAAATGGTGTCAAAAGCCTGTTTTTTGAAGAAAATTCGGTAAAAAATGCATTGCTTTTCTTATCAAACGAATCTATTGATATGATATATGTATCAGAAATTGACGATGAGACGGGAAATAGAATAAGAGAAGATGGTATTGCAATTAAAACTGCACATATGCTCTTGCAAGACAAACTTTTCAATACTCTTTCCCTTTCCTGCGGCAAATGTGACTAAAAGATCTGATTTTTATCAATTAATCTTATTTCTTAATAAAGAAATATTCTATTACAAATTTTTTTAAAGATGATCCTATTAAGCTTTGTGAAAAAACATCATGTCAATATTTTAATCAATCCTAAATATGAGCATTTGAGAAGAGATATTGAAACGATATCAGAAAATTTTAACAAAAAAGGAAAAATTATTTATAAAGGGCGCAATATATTAAAAAAGATGCGTCTGGGTTCAGAAAAAGTCGTGGTGAAGAAATTTTCCGTTCCAAATTTCATAAACCAGTTTATCTATTCCACATTTCGGCAGTCGAAAGCTGCACGCTCTTATTACAATTCCGCCGAAATTATTAATCGCGGTTTCATCTCACCAACACCTGTTGCGTATATAGAAGAGCGACGTTGGGGAAGATTGAAAGATAGTTATTACATTTGCATCTATGCAGAAGATTATAACTCTATAAGGCCATATCTGGACGGAACTTTACAAAATAATGCACTACTGAAAGCATTTGCTGAATATACCTCACAACTTCATTTGCGGGGAATTATTCATAAAGATTACAGTCCCGGCAATATTTTATGGAAGTACAGTGAAGAGAGTCACAACTATTTGTTTTGCCTTGTTGATGTAAACAGAATGAATATACATTCGTTTAACGACGAGTATTTCAAAAACCTTGAGCGATTATCTCCATTACGTGATATCACAACTATTATTGCAGTAAATTACGCCCAATATTCCCACATTGATAAAGAAGAAGCCATTCAGTCTGTAAATAACTATTCAGATAGTTTTTATCTAAAAAAAACATATAAATACACTTTAAAAGAGTTGCCGAAAAAATCTTTTAAATCGCGACGGAAAAATGTCAGGGCGCTATTTTTATATTTTGTTTATCGCCGGTTACGCCAATTAAAAATTGTATCACAGAAGCAAAAAGAGATTCTAAAAGAGAAAGAAATAAATATTTACGACAAGTATCTTCGCGAAAAAGATACCAGAGAGGTATTGCCTTTTCGATATAATTACTACGAAGAAGGGAATGAAGAGAATGAAGAGAATGAAGAGAACGAGGATAAAAGTAAAATAATGGCTCAGTAATTACAGATCACGGCAATAGAGATAATGAGCATGAAAACATTTTGCACAAACAAAACGCCTAAGGTGACAGTCCATAAAGAGGTATGAGAATGAAAGTTTCGGTAATCCGATCAAAAAAGCACAACTTCTTTCGTGTATTATAAGTGGATTATGGCAGAAGGTTTTGTTATTTTCTGATAGCAGAAAGAAACTGTTTGCGGTAGGTCTCTCCAACCGGAATCTGTTTTTTTCCTATTATAATACGGTTTTTATCAACGCTTGAGATTTTGTTTAAGTGAATGATATACGACCTATGAACACGGATGAAACGCTCGGAGGGAAGCTCTTCCTCCAGCGATTTTAGGCTCATCAGAGACAAAATAGGTTTTAAACTGCTTTCCGTGTAAATCTTCACATAATCTTTTAACCCTTCAATATACAGCATATCGTCGTACAACACATGCAAGAGGCGATATTCAGATTTAACAAAAATGCCCACATTCTCTTGTACAGACTCACTATTTGATTTTGATTCTGTCATTTCAAACCAGTTCAAAGCTTTTTTTGCTGCGGCGAGAAATTCTGAAAAAGAGAAAGGTTTTAGCAGATAATCTATCGCATTTACTTTATATCCCTCCAAAGCATATTCGCTGAAAGCGGTGGTAAAGATAATACGTGTATGATTGTCAATGATACGTGCAAGCTCAATACCATTCACATCGGGCATCTGGATATCAAGGAAAAGCACATCAACTTTCTCCACTGCTATGTGCTTCATTGCAGAAAGTGCATTACTGTATTTGCCGGTAAGATTCAGAAAAGGGGTTCTCTGAACGTACGATTCCAGAAGCGACAAAGCCAGCGGCTCATCATCAACTATCCAACAATTCAATATCATCAGGCTCTTTTTTTGTATCAATCGCAAGTACAGTAGAATAAACATCGCCCTGAATTTTTATATTCCACTGATATCTGTCAGGGTAAAGCAGCTCAAGTTTTTTCTTCACCAGCTCCAACCCTATTCCACTGCCGCTTTTATCTGAAACCGATTTTGGGAAATAACTGTTTCTGGAAATAAACTCCACTTTTCCGTCAGGATGCTCTTTTAGCGAAATTTCAATAAACGACGGTTTGTCTCCACTTACACCGTGCTTGAATGCATTTTCTATCAAAGATATAAAAATTAGTGGAGAAATAAGAGTATTCCCAGTTTCCGAATAAGAGAATTCGGTTGTAAGCTTCACATTATCAGGTAGCCGTATACGCATTAACTCAATATAGTTACGCATGAAATCAGCCTCCTGCTTTAGCGGAACATAGGTCTGGTTGTTGTCATAGAGCAGATGTCGCAGCATCTTGCTCAGATCCACAACTGCTTGCTGCGCTTTTGGAGGATTAAACTCTATGAGCGCATAAATATTGTTGAGTGTGTTTAGCAAAAAGTGCGGGTTGATCTGGTTCTTAAGGTTCTGAAGCTCGGCTTCAGATTTTGCTTTTGCCAGCTCTTTCCGTTCGTTTTCCACCTCAAGCCATCTTACAGTCATCTTCAATGCAACACTAAGCCCGGTCATGAAAAAAAGAGAGGTGGAATTGCGTAATATAAAAATATACCTGAAACTGCTTCTTCTGTGCCTCCTTGGCCTAAATTCAGGGAGTAAAGAATCTATCACTCCTCGGCCATAATACATCAGGAAAGATACTGCAATAATGAGTAATAGATTGTAAATTATAAACTCTTTGTTTTTTCCTTTATACAGCAGCTTATCGATAAGAAAAAAATAGTTAAGGTAAAAAACCAGCATGAATCCCAGCATCTCGGGGAGTGACCTTAAAAACATGCGAAAGTTGAAAATCCGCTCGGGATCGGTAAAAAAGTAGGGAAGAATAAATATCACACCCCACAGAAGGATATGTACAAACACATTGTTCCAACTTACCTTCTGTTTTTGCTGTAATACCTGTACCATATTGTAAAAAAATTAAAATATGTTAGGGCCTCTTCTTTCACCATGGCCATGGCCTCCAAATCTTCCGCTACCTCTTTCAGGTATCATCTCTTCCCTTGTGGCGCCTCCTTTGAATATATTGAACCTATAAACAAAGTGCACCATGAAATAGCTTGTGAGCGTGTTTGAAGTAGTATCACGTATATAGTTCGATGTTACGCTTCTGTTAATATTGCTGCGCTGTTGCAGAATATCATATATCTTAAAACGGATGGTACCGTTCTTTTGTTTAAAAAGTTGCTTCTGAACAGATGCATTCCATAACCATTCTTTCTGCTGGAATCCATCTGCATATCCGGAGTTTGTTGAATAGTTGATATCACTCTCTATGGTCAGGTCCCACGGCAGATAGATTGATGTATTGGCATTTCCGCCATAGTTGAAATAGTTTTGATTGTTCTGTATTTTAATAGTGTTTGACACGCTATTGTAGCTGATGTTTCCCCGAACACCAAAATCGAACAGATCAGACCGATAATTCAATCCCAGCATCTCAGACAGGTTGACGCGCTTATTCAGATTTTTCTCATTGTTTGAAAATCCGTTTGTATGGTTGTAACTTGCAAAAGACATTGAAGAAACTGAAAATTTTATATTCCTGAGTGGCACATTAAACATAACACGGCCATTGACATTCCAGTTACCGGCAACGTTCTTGTAAGTGGTCTCCTTTCTGCCGGTATTGATATCGGTAAATGTTGAAGACACGATATCGTTGGTAAGATAGCCACCGTTCACAAAAGCTGCGATGGAGCTCGCCTTTTCGGGATTCGACATCCTGTACCTCAAGCTAAGTTGATGTTGAAAAGAAGGCTTTAGGTCGGGGTTGCCATAGCGGATATTCAACGGGTCAGAGACATCAACCACGGGAGAGAGTTGCGAGACCGACGGTTGGTCGGTATTTCCGAAATAGCGTATCTGAAGATTCATGGTTCGACTCCAGCGATAGTTAAACTGAGCCATGGGTGCATAGTTTATAACCTCTTGACTGGCATCATGAATTAAATCTGTTCCGATAAATGTTTTACTACGTGAGCTGGACGGCTGCACTGAAAAGCCTAACATATAGTCATATTTCTCTCTTATTGCCCTGAAGTTCAATCCCAGGTCCTGATTCACGAAGTTGTTCTCCAGCCTTTTGCTGTACAACGAATCCAGTACAGTATAGTTGCCTGTTTCGTCCTTTGAGCGGGTGTCTTTGTCAGATTCAGATATGTTCTGTCGATACCGGTATGCAAGCTGAAGGAAGTTATTTCTGCCTATAGGCTCCACGTATGAGAAATATCCGCTCCAGGAGGTGTTGTCGCTGGTATTTGTAAAATGCTGATCTATGAGATCGTCGGGACGCGGCCCTTTGTAAAAAGTGGCAGAGACGCTTGTTCCCTTATTATCAGATTCACCCCTGTTTGCACGCAGTTGAGCACTCACTACCCTGCCAGCTTTTCCAAGTTTGCGACTTATATCAAGATTTCCACCGTAGTTCTTCCCGTCTCCTTCTGAAAAGTACCTCGAATCACCATGGTTAACAGTATCGCCCGACAGCTCAACTTTGGTAAGGAAATGGCCCTCTTCATCGCGGGTATTGTTATAAAATGAAGCTTCGGGACGGAAAATTATGGTAGTGAATGAGTCCGGGTTCCATTCAACCCTGAAGTCCATATTGAAATTCCGGCTTTTGTTGTTCGACCTGTTACTCTCGCTCTCCAGTGTATTTCCGGCGCTGAGAATGTTCTGTGTAAATACATCGGACTGAACATCGGTATCGGTATATCCGTAACGGGCATTTCCCCCGATCTTGAATTTTGAGGTAAATTGCTTGCTGAAGTTGCTTCCTGCATTTACAGAGGTTGATATTCCGTCTCTGCCGCCGAACATGCGCATTCTCCCTCCACGGCCACCCATACTGCCGAACATTGCCGAAGCAAGGTCTGAAAAACCTGCATTATTAGTATTGTTGACACCTCCTAAGAATGTAAATTGGTCCTTGTTCTTCATATAGTTAAGCATTCCATTAGCTTCATACCGGTCCTTGCTTCCGTAGCCTGCAAAGGCATTTCCAAAAAGCCCCTCTTTCATGCCAGGGCGCACCATCAGGTTAATAACATTCTCTTCCTCTCCATCATCGAATCCGGTCATCTGTGCCATTTCTGTTTTTCTCTCAAGCACCTGAAGCTTTTCAACCATTTTTGCAGGAAGATTTTTAGATGCCACTTTCGGGTCGCTGCTGAAAAACTCCTCTCCATCCACCAATATTTTTTTTATCTCCTTCCCGTTTACTGTTATCTTGCCATCATTATCCACTTCCACACCCGGCATCTTTTTTAGCAAGTCTTCAACAACCGCACTTTCAGTTACTTTATAGGAATCCGCATTGTACTCCAACGTATCACCCTTTACAGTTATTTCAGGCGCTTTTGCAGTTACCACAGTCTCCGATAAAAGTATGTTGTCAGTACTTATTGAGATATTTCCAAGCTGTACCGAGGAATTGCCGGAAGTTACATTTACATTCTTATACACATCGTTATATCCAATGAAAGAGATATGCAGGATATATGATCCGTATCTTACCGGAATGGCAAACAGGCCATTGGAGCCGGTTGCTTTTCCTGTTACAAAGGTGCTGTCTGCCTGCCTAAGTATCCTTACATTGGCAAGAGGTACAGGCTCTTCGGTTTCCTTATCAATAAGCTTACCCGATATGGAACTATTAGTTTGCGCCTGCAGTGGGTACATAAAAGAGTATAGTAACAAAAAAGTTGCTATAAAACATATCTTCTTCATATTATTTTCTGTTGAATTATTGATATGATGAAATCAATTTTGCAGACAAAAATAATAACACCCGGATGCCTTGACAAATCAAATAGATAAACCGAACTATTTTATCGACCAATTGCGACTTTTACTCTCTGAACCATTCAAAATAACCGTGATAAGAGTAGTCACAATAAAATGTGTTCAGCTCAATACCAGTAACTACTAAAACTTTAAGGTGATATTTTTACAGCAATAATTAACAGGTCGATAATTCCAGTGATGGTTATGTGACGTGATGGCGATGTGACGTGATGGCGATGTGACGTGATGGCGATGTGACGTGATGGTTATGTGACGTGATGGCGATGGCGTTAATCAGTAAACAAGAAAGATTTTCTACGCCTCGATTGTGGTACAATCAAAACCGTAGTTTGTCTTTAAATAGCAAATAAGGCTTTTTTGAAGCTTGTTTCTACAGATCCTTCGCCAGTTTCAGCCACATGAAGTTGGCGCGCTCTGCAGTAATATTAATCCATGAATCGACATTGAACTCAAAGCATACGGCCGATGCCGTGGGAAGAATATCAATCAGCACTCCCAGGTCGTTTATCAAATTTGTTATACCCGGATTGTGCCCTACATAAAGGCAAGTGTCAACCTCATTTGGAAGTTTTGAAATCACATTCATTATCCACCGCGCTGGGGCAAAGTACAAATTCTGATCGGTTTTAATATCTTCTTCCGGATACCCGATACTTTTTGAAACATATATTGCTGTTTCATAAGCCCTTTGGGCCGATGACGAGAGTATCAGATCAGGTATTCCCAACCTTTTCAGTATGTATTCACCCATTGCAGCAGCGTTTTTGCTTCCACGCAAGGTAAGTGCACGGTCATAGTCGTCTTTGGCCATCGTATTTTGTTCGGCTTTGCCATGGCGTAATAATACCAGCTGCTTCATGATTATCTTTTTTTTATAAACGATACTGATACTTACAGGTGCAAAATCAGCAATAATTCCGATAAAATTGAACAGCTTAACAGACTAAGCTAATTAGCTTTGAGTGCAGCCTTCAGACAGTCCCGAAATTAAATATCCAAGAGACGGGCAATAATTGCAAAATCAATCCCAGTTCAGTATAACTTTTCCGCACTGTCCACTTTCCATCACATCAAATCCTTTCTGAAAATCATCAATGCCAAAGCGGTGTGTAATAACTGGGGTCAAATCAAGGCCTGTAATTAGCATCTGCTCCATCTGATACCATGTCTCCCACATTTCTCTTCCATAGATTCCCTTCAGCGTTAGTGCTTTAAAGATAATCTCATTCCAGTTTACAGTAGTGGTGTTGGGCAGAATACCCAGTAAAGATATTTTTGAGCCGTTGTACATATTTTCCACCATATCCCTGAAGCCTGCAGGAGAACCGGACATCTCGAGCCCCACATCAAATCCGCGCATACCCAGCTTTTCTACCGCCTTCGCTATAGTTTCACCTTTTGATGGATTAACCGTTAGCGTAGCACCCATCTTTTTTGCAATATCCAATCTGTAATCGCTCAAATCGCTCACCACAATATAACGTGCACCGGCAAATCGACAAATGGCGGTAGCCATGCTTCCTATAAGCCCCGCTCCGGTAATAAGTACATCTTCAGCAATCAATGGGAACGAGAGTGCAGTATGTGTAGCATTTCCAAACGGGTCCATTATGGAAGCGATCTCATCGGGTATGCGAGGATCAAGCTTCACAACATTCGATGCCGGAAGCTGCAGATACTCAGCAAAAGCACCGTCTCGATTAACGCCCACACCCATGGTGTTTTCGCAGACATGAAGTTTGCCTCGGCGACAGTTACGGCAGTGTCCGCAGGCAATGTGGCCTTCACCTGTAACACGGTCGCCTATCTTCAGATTTTCCACACCACTGCCCATATCAACAATCTCACCCACGTATTCGTGCCCAATAGTCATAGGTGTATTGATGGTTTTTTGTGACCATTCGTCCCACTTGTAAATATGCAAGTCGGTGCCGCAAATAGCTGTTTTCTTTATTTTTATAAGTACATCGTTCACACCAACAGATGGAACTGGCACCTCTTCCATCCAGATACCCTTTTCAGGACGAATCTTAACCAATGCTTTCATTTGATAAATATTTTAAGGAGTTGTAAGTCAGAAATCAGATCACTTCCAGTTTTTTCCCCACTTTTATGAATGCCGCAATAGCTTTGTCAAGATGTTCATGTTCGTGAGCTGCGGAAAGCTGTACACGAATTCGTGCTTCACCTTTCGGAACCACAGGATAATAAAATCCGGTCACATATATTCCTTCTTCAAGCATTCCGGCGGCAAAATCTTGCGACAATCTGGCATCATACAGCATCACTGCGCAAATGGCCGATTGGGTTGGTTTAATGTCGAACCCTGCCTCTCTCATCTTAGTTACAAAATAGTCCACATTTTCATGCAGTTTATCCTGCAGCTGATTTGATTCCTGCAGCATGTGGAAAGCCTCCATGCCAGATGCAGCCACCATTGGTGGAATTGAGTTGGAAAAAAGATAGGGTCGTGAACGCTGGCGCAGCATCTCAATAATCTCCTTGCGCCCAGTGGTAAATCCGCCAATAGCACCGCCGAAAGCCTTACCCAGAGTACCAGTAATGATATCAACATCTCCCATGATATTGAATAATTCAGTAACGCCTTTTCCGGTTTTACCAACTACACCTGCAGAATGGCTCTCATCTACCATTACCAGTGCGTTGTATTTTTTTGCCAGCTCCATTATTTTGTCCATAGGTGCCACATTTCCATCCATTGAGAATACACCATCGGTTGCAATAATTCTGAATCGCTGAGCCTGCGACTCTTTCAGCTTTTCTTCAAGGTCGTTCATATCAGCATTGGCATAACGATATCGTTTAGCCTTGCAAAGCCGAACACCGTCAATAATAGATGCATGGTTAAGCATGTCGGAGATGATAGCATCCTCATCGGTAAAAAGAGGGTCAAATAGTCCGCCATTTGCATCGAAACAGGCAGCATAAAGAATGGTATCGTCAGTTTTAAAATAGTTACTGATAGTCTTTTCCAGCTCCTTGTGGTAGTCTTGAGTACCGCAGATAAATCTAACCGACGACATGCCATAACCGCGTTCATCCAATGCCCGCTTTGCAGCGCCTATCAGCCTCGGATTATCAGACAACCCTAAGTAGTTGTTGGCACAAAAGTTAAGTACCTGTTGCCCCGATTGAACTCTTATCTCTGCCCTTTGCGGGGTAACAATAATTCTTTCATTCTTGTAAAGTCCTGCCTCTTCTATTGCTCTAAGCTCGGCCTGAAGGTGTTGTTGCATTTTTCCGTACATATCTATTTATTTTTATAATCTATTTTATATTTCGAAGCACATGCCCCATTTTCTTCTTTTTGGTCTCCATATAGAAGTGATTATACTTGTTGGGCGTAATCTCAAGAGGCACATTTTCAACTACCTCCAGTCCATACGATTCCAATCCGATCCTTTTTCTGGGATTGTTGGTCATCAGTCGCATATTCCTCACTTCAAGGCTGCGCAATATCTGGGCTCCCACTCCGTAATCCCTCTCATCGGCCTGGTAGCCGAGATGAAGGTTGGCATCTACTGTGTCAAGTCCCTGTTCCTGCAGTTTGTATGCAGCTGCTTTTGCCATTAGTCCTATTCCACGTCCCTCCTGGTTCAGATATACCAGCACGCCTCTACCCTCTTTTTCAATCATCTCCAACGCTTTATGCAGCTGTTCCCCGCACTCGCAGCGCATTGAACCAAAAGTGTCGCCCGTTATACACGATGAGTGCACACGTACCAGTATAGGCTCATCATCGTGCCATTCACCCTTTACCAGCGCCACGTGCTCCTGTCCGGTGGCTTTCTGCAGGAAAGGAATCATCATAAAATCGCCGTATTGCGTTGGAAGCCTGACCGCTTCACCCCTTTCTATGAGCGATTCGGTCTGGAGCCTGTATTTAATCAGATCGGCTACGGATACAATCTTAAGATCGAACTTTCTGGCCATATTCATCAATTCCGGAAGGCGAGCCATGGAACCATCCTCGTTTTTAATTTCTGCGAGTGCGCCGGCAGGATACAAGCCTGCGAGACGGGCAAAATCTATTGATGCTTCTGTATGCCCTGCACGACGAAGTACACCCTTTGATTGTGCCCTAAGTGGAAAAATATGTCCCGGACGGCCAAAATCTTCCGGCGCAGTCTCTTCGCGGGTAAGTGCAAGTATGGTTTGAGCCCTGTCGTAGGCCGAAATTCCAGTTGTACAACCATGGGTAAGTAAATCAATGGATACCGTGAAAGGCGTTGAATGGATAGAAGTATTATGAGTAACCATCATCGGAAGCTCCAGCTCTTCGGCGCGTTCTTTAGTCACAGGCGCACAAATAAGGCCCCTTGCATGTGTCTCCATAAAGTTGATCTTTTCAGGGGTAATGCACTCCGCAGCTATAATCAGGTCGCCCTCGTTTTCTCTGTCTTCATCATCGACCACGATTATGAAATTTCCATTCCTTATTTCATCAATAGCCTCCTCGATGGTGTTTAATTTAATATTATTTTGCATATATATAAAATTATTTTATGCTGTTACTGAGTTTTAATCTTCAGATATTACTGCATCAAAATTATGTTCTATCACCGTTTTTCCTGCAATTGCTGCATCAACAGGTGCATGAATATTACCGATAATTTTTTTTAAATTCACTATCAGCAGTTGAATATTCTCCAGATCTTTTCTTATTCTCACTTCAAAGGGTATAAATAAGAGTCTCGGAATTATACCAAACGGAAAGAAATACATGCTTATCCTGGCAGGAAGCGAGTTTGTTTTAAAAAGGCGGAAACTACTGATGAGCACCGGGAACTCTTCAGCTTTTGCAAGCACCTTTAGTTCTCTTGAGTTGGATAGCTGGTTTAGTATTATTTCCATTGAGCTTTTGATGTATCTCAATTCCCTATCGTAATTAACATCTGTCCAATACTGTTTATAGGACAACCTTCTATATCTATTGATAAAGATATCAATTTCACCTGATAATTCCGATAAAGAACCCGATATTTTGTTGTAGTCCGGTATATCAATAATTACACTCTTTACATTATACTTTCTTGCTTCACGAATAAAGAACAGCCTCTTAAAGAATTCAACATAGGTATCTGCATTCATGATTACAGAATCGTTAACTGCTTTGTGGGTAAGGAATACACCAATAGGCAGCAGAACAAGCGAACTGAACCACATACCGAACCAATGTACCCAAACACCGTCTCGTGTCATCTTGTATCCAACATTTTCCACAATGTAATAGATAATGAAAAGTATTACTGATATGACAATAGGTGTGCCCAGACCTCCTTTTCTGACTATCGACCCCAGTGGTGCGCCAATAAAAAAGAATATAAGGCAGGTGAAAGGAATGGTAAATTTTCGATGCCATTCTATCCAATGCCGGTTTATGGTCTTTTGAGTAGTTGTCTTGTTGAAAGATCTGAAAAGATACTCGTTGCTGTTATTATCGGCCTTCATAAATGCACTCTGGAGTATAGCCGACTGCTCTTCGGCCCTTTTCGACTGCAGAAGGGTGTCGGGCGAAGGGACCTCAACATTTGAATACAAAGGAGCTGTTATTAGCGAATCTCTCTTATCGGCAGGGTAGCTGTTGCGAAAGGTGAGAAAGGAGTAATTTTTCATCAATTTTCTGTCCATCACGTTTACACTGTCCATTATCATAGTCATGGAATCGATGGAATAGCCAAGTTCTGAAAGATTTTTGGATACATAGTTACTTGTAGAGCTTCCTTCAATAACATCTTCTCCCATGCGGTTAAAATTGGCATCATAAGAGATCATCATTGTCTTCACCTTGAAGCTTTCACGTGCGTACGGAACAAAATCGGGATTATACTGAGATGATGAACCCTGGTTGAAATTCTGAAATTGCTGCCCGCTGTACATTGTGAAGATAAGCATTGTCTTATCTTCTGTCATACTCATTTTGGCCGAATCGCAAATAATCACAGCCATATTGTTGAATCCGCTCGCAATATCGTATATCAGCACATCATACAACATTCCCGTGCGTCTGTCTTTTTTTCCCACGTAAAGGTTATACCCCTCTATCTCTTTATAAAAGACACCTTCTGGAACATCCAGTTCTGGTGATGCTTGTCTAATGGATATAAGTAACGAATAGAATTTGGTCTGAATTCTTGGAACAGCGTAGTTCTGAAAGAAAAAGGCACTCACTGAAATACAGAAAACAAGGACAATGAGCGGTTTCATGATTTTAAGCAGAGGGATACCTGCCGATTTTATGGCCAGCAGCTCAAAGTTTTCGCCTATATTCCCGAATACCATCAGCGATGCAAGCAGGATTGCCAATGGTAATGCCATCGGAATAAGGTTCAGTGCAGCATAGAAGAACATCTCCCCTATTACATCCAACCCCAGCCCTTTGCCTACCATATCTTCCACGTATTTCCACAGGAATTGCATCAATACCAGAAAAAGGCATATGGCAAAAGTCATCAGAAAAAGCGGGATAAAGGTTGTAAGAATATAACTGTATAATCGCTTTATTTGGAAAAATCTACCCATTAAATCTGAACAAAAAGAGACCTGTTTAATTTTATGACAAAGATAGTAAAATCAAACGTACAAATGCAGTTCAAAAATGTAAAGTTGATTAAAGCGAGTAACTATATTGCAACCACAAACTGTCAGATGCCTAATCTTCGCTTCAACTCATCTATCTGCGACTCCCATAAAGTAATAGCATCTCCTTTTTCACCCGGATCGGCAAAATCTGTAACCTCCAGTGTAACATCACCTGATAGTTCAAGTTTACGAAGTAAAAACTCAAAATAATAGTTCTCCTCACCTTCGTCAATCCATCTGTAACGAATACTTGACTGTGGCTTCTGATTCAAAATCATAGCCTGGTTTGATGATTTCCCCCACGTGAAGGTGTAAATGGTTTCTGTCTCATCCATTGACACTTCATCTGCAAACCATTCCGAAAGGCCATCAATCTGGCTGATCATACGCCACAAACTGCTCTGAGTTGCATTGCCCATCAAAAACTCAATATGGAATTTTTCTTTCGACATGTGTTATTTTAGAAAAGGCCACAATATACGACTTTTTTTTTAAAATATCGACATAAATATATAATATTCTTCCCTGTCAGTTCAAAACAGCTATCATATGTATAATATTGATAACCTTTTTGTTCTGTGGATCTCAGCAACAAAATACCACAGATCAATACCAGCATGTACAATGTATTAGAGTAGCCATAAGTATATCAGGCACCAACTAAATGAGCTGCCTGGCTTTCCGGGCAGCTCATTATATCAATAATAACCAAAAGGGTCTTTTTACATCATTGTACCGGAATGTACTCAACAAATGCCTCTATCGCTTCATATGACGCCAGTCCAAGCTTCCAGTACATTTCGGCAGTAGCACGGTTACGCTCTTCTGAGCGTTGCCAGAACAACCTCTCATCGTCCCCAAGGAAAGGTGCACTCTCCATCTGCGACTGATGTTTAAGTATAGCGTTCCTTTTCTGTCTGAGCTCCTCAGGTGAAAGGGGTACTGCCATTTCAATATGGTCTATCTCCCACTCCATCCATGCACCACGGTACATCCATACACGGCAGTCTTTAAACCATTCTTCCTCTTTTAGTATGTCAATGGAAGCCAGAATGGCATCGAGGCACACCTTATGTGTACCATGCGGATCGGCAAGGTCGCCGGCAACATATATCTGATGTGGTTTTATGGTTTGAATGAAATCTTTCACAATGTTCACATCCTTTTCGGAGATAGGGTTCTTTTTAACTTTTCCGGTTTCGTAAAAAGGAAGGTCCAGAAAATGAACATTCTCTTCAGAAAGCCCCACATACCTATCGGCAGAACGTGCTTCTTCTCGACGGATTCTTCCTTTTATAAACAGAATATCGGGGGTATCCTGATCTTCTTTTGCTTTTTCGTGCATCAGATATTGTCGGATACCCTCGTATTTCTCCAGTAATCCTTTGTTGCCGGGATCAAATTTTTTGCGCATACTTTTCAATACAGAGATATAGCGGATCACCTCTTCGTCCCCCACAGCAATATTCCCCGATGTCTGGTAAGCGACATGTACTTCGTGCCCCTGATTGACAAGCCTCTGAAATGTGCCTCCCATAGAGATCACATCATCATCTGGGTGTGGGCTGAAGATTATAACTTTTTTCGGATATGGCTTTGCCCTTTCGGGACGATAAGTATCATCGGCATCGGGTTTACCTCCGGGCCACCCTGTAATTGTATGCTGTAATTCATTGAATATTTTAATGTTAACATTATATGCCGATCCGTATAGTGTAATTAGTTCGCTCAAACCGTTATCATTGTAATCCTTGTTAGTTAGCTTCAGAATGGGCTTGTCAACAACGCCACAGAGCCAAACAATAGCCCTCCGGATAAGTTTGTTTGTCCAATCGCAGTTGGTTACAAGCCATGGATGGCTTATGCGTGTAAGGTCAGAGGCAGCTGCCAGATCAACAAACAGCTTAACTTCCGAATGTGTCTGCAATATTGACCCGGGAACCATATCCGTTACAGGGCCTTCAACGATATTATGCACACTTTCTGCTTTTTGTTCACCCCATGCTACAAGAGTAATTTTTCTTGCCTCCATCATATCTGACAGCCCCATAGTAATTGCACTTACAGGAACCTTATCAAGTGAACCAAAATTGCGAGCGATATCTTTTCTCGAATCACCGTCGAGCATAACCAGACGTGTCTGAGAGTGAAGACTGCTGCCCGGCATGTTGAAAGCAAGGTTGCCTTTACTACCCAACCCAAGCAGGAGGTAGTCCAATCCGCCCATTCTCTGGAGATCCTTTTCAAAAACCTCACAGTTTTCGGCTATAAGGTCTTTTTCGATGGTTGCATCAGGAGAGAATATATTCTCCGGTTTGATATCTATCCGGTTCAAGAAAAAATCTTTCAGCATCTGCAGGTTGCTGTACGCAAAATCCATGACCGGGTAAAATTCGTAGGTATTGAATACAACCAGATTACTGAAGCTTAAATTCTCCTCCCTGTGTTGTCTTACCAACTCCTCATATACCGGCAGAGGTGAACTGCCGCCACTAATTCCCAATACAAACTGTTTCCCCGTTTGTTTCAGCTTTAACATCTCTTTTACAATGTCGTTTGCTATCTTTTTGGCAGCTTTATTTGTCTCCTCATAAATAGCCAGCGGCAACTTCTCGTACCTCGAAAGATTATACTCTTCATAATCATTCTCAGGCCTGTAATACTTTTTTGGAACCCCTTCCAGTGTAATGTGTGAACTCAGATCTAATCTCATACCTGTTAGTAATTTTAAAACTATAATTTATGTTTATACTATAACGCCTTTACAAGTGACAAGTTCTAAATTAGGATAATTTAACTATTGTCATGTGCTCCGGCTTCTTGTTCATAGTTATTTTCCTTGTCAATGTTACGGGTAATGTGTACGTAAATATTCAACGTAACTGCTGAAACAGTACCTATAGCAACGAACACATACCAAATATAGTGTGCGTTCCGGGTTGCCTCTGCGTAGGCTGCCGCATTAAGGGCTCCAGCCTGGTTCCCTAACTACATCACCAGTGCTGAGAGGGGAATAATAAACATACCAATCATCATTGAAGTGATGGCACTTCTTTTTTTATTAATGATGTCATTCCAGATCTACCACGGTTATACCTGCTCCGCCAAATTGAACATGTTCATCCTGATAATGCGCCACGCCGTTCACGCTACCCAGGTACTCCCTTATAATCTGCCGCAGGGCACCTGTCCCGGTGCCGTGTAGAATACGAACACGTGAAACGCCAAGCTGTATGGCATCGTCAATAAAGTAGATCACGGCCTGCAGTGCTTCGTCACCACGCATTCCTCTAACATCAATATCCTGCTTGAAATTCAATCTCCTTTCATGCATAAAATCGCGTGTGTTAGATGTTCTCTTCTCTTTTTTAAGTTGATTGGCGCTAACTTGTTCAAGCTTGTCCAGATCTACAGTTGACTTTATCATCCCGAAAGCGACAGTCGCCCTTTTACCGGAAATATCCAAAACCTCTCCCACCGAAGCCTGTCCTTTAAATCGCACGGTATCTCCTACCTCCGGCTTTTTCACCTGTTGTGCAGCATCTGCTGGAAGTGTCTTTTGCTTCCTTTTCCGCCTTCCACGGGCTTTTACTTCTGAAGCTCCATCAGGTTCAATTTTATCCTTGAATTCACGAAGCGATTGTCGTGCCTGTTTTGTTTTTTCTTTATCAGCCTGCGACTCTTTAATCTGCCTGATAGTACTCTCTATACGGGCATTGCTTTCCTGGATAAGCTTTTCAGCCTGTTGTTTTGCTTGCAGGATTATCTCCTTTTTCTGTTTATCTATCTCTTCGAGTCTGGTTTCAAATTTCGATGTCAGCTCTTCCAGATGCTTCCTTTCACGGCGTATCTCGTCTCTTTTGCGCTCCCAGTAGCGCCGGTCGCGTGAAATATCCTGCAGATATTTGTCCATATTGATGTAATCGTTGCCCACTATCTCCGATGCCCTGATAATCACATCTTCGGGAAGGCCAATTTTACGGGCTATCTCCACGGCGAACGAGCTCCCCGGATTACCAATTGATAACCTGAAAAGGGGTTGCATCTCATGCCGGTCATAAAGCATGGCTCCGTTAACCACTCCCTCATGCTCATTGGCAAAATGCTTCAGGTTCTGGTAGTGGGTAGTGATAACTCCAAACGATTTCTGACTATTGAACCTGTCGAGCAACGCCTCCGCAATAGCTGCTCCAATCTGCGGTTCGGTACCGCTTCCAAATTCATCGATCAACAGCAGCGAATTGCCGTTGCAGTTCTTTCCGAAAAACTTCATGTTCATCAAATGTGAACTGTATGTAGAAAGATCGTTCTCTATAGACTGCTCATCACCAATATCGATAAAAATATCGTGGAACAAGCCCACTCTCGAGTTCTCTTTCAGTGGTATCAGCAGCCCGCACTGCACCATGTATTGCAATAGACCTACTGTTTTCAGGCATACTGATTTACCTCCGGCATTGGGACCGGAGATCACAAGTATCCTGTTCTTGTTATCAAGTGTGATGTCAAGTGGTACAATCTTTCTGTTCTGTTTTTTAAGGGCAAGGAAGAGCAAAGGGTGTACCGCCTCCACCCAATCTATCTGCTGCACGTTGTCCACGGAAGGCTTGATTCCGCCTGTAAGCATCGCAAAAGATGCTTTTGCCTGAATAAAATCTATTTTAGCCAGAAACTCATACGACTCCAGCAGATCCGGCAGAAAAGGCCTTAGCCAGCTGCTGAATATTGTCAGTATTTTAATGATCTCCCGGCGCTCATCCGCCTCCAGTTCACGGATGCGGTTGTTGGCCTCCACCACCTCCGATGGCTCAATGAAGACTGTTTTCCCTGATGCGGATTCGTCGTGTACGATTCCCTTTATCTTACGCTTGTAAGAAGGATTAACAGGGATCACCAGCCGTCCGTCACGCATGCTCGGCGAAACATCCTTATCTACAAATCCTTCAGCCTGTGCCTTACGCATGATAGTGTTCAGGCTTTTTGAAATACCATTCATAGTAGAGCTCAGTTCGCGACGGATATTCGACAATTGGGGCGATGCATTGTCCCTCACCTGGCCAAGATCATCGAGTATTATGTCTATTCTTTTGGTGATCTCCGGATAGGTGATCAATGTTTCTGTAAGAGCAAGCAGATTAGGGTATTTGGGTGTTTTGTCATCGTCACGATGCAGAAATGCCACAATCCCGTTAATGGTCTGCAGTGAACGGCGTAATTCAAACAGAGCACCCTGGTCTATCCATGCCCCTTCTATACGTATACGTTTCAGTACCGGCCGCATATCATAAAAATGGCCGTCGGGAAAAGAATCCTCCTCTTTCCTTATTCTAACAAACTCTTCGGTCTGGGAGAGATGAGTCGTTATCTCGTTGTAGGAGGCAGAAAAGTGCATCTCTTCCACCTTCTCTTTTCCCAGCTGGCTCAGACATCGCTCCGAAAGAAGTTGGCGTACTCTGTTAAACTCTATCTTCTGCTCAAAATTATCGGGATAAATCACTTTTTAATATTAATGTGAGGTTAGAAACACTGTTTACGGCACAAAATTACAACATTAAACCGAATTTATCTAAAGGGAATTTGTCTGAAAAGCACTAAAATCTATCATCCCATTTACTGCTGTCTCCCACAAGTGAAAGAGATAAAAACAGTGAGAATTTTAAAATTAAGCCCGTATTGAATGTTTTTTTGAAATTGGTATTGCAGAATTCAAAAAGAAGTGCTACTTTTGCACCTCGAATTTAGGGCAGTAAACTTTAGTTTTGTGTACCTTTTTTCAGATATTTCAATAAACAGCCAGGCTGGATAGAGCCCATGATTCATAATCATAAGGTCTGAAAAGCAGTTGACAAAGGCTGTAATTATTTAATGGCGAGATAGCTCAGTTGGTTAGAGCGCATGATTCATAATCATGAGGTCCCGGGATCATGCCCCGGTCTCGCTACATTCACAATCAAGCAGTTACATAAAAAGAGAATGTAGCTGCTTTTTTTATTTGCGGGTAATTTGCGCACTCATAATATTTACAAAATATTTAGCCGCTATCGAACCATATGCGAAATTTCAGCAACAAAGTAATCTGTATACGTTTGAAAAATATAAAAACAGATCGATACCTGTAAATATTTAATCATTTCCTTGTTCATTAATTATATTTATATTTTATTTGTATAATATAATTAAATATTATATTGGAATCCATGATTTATTAGTATTTCGCTTATTCATAAAACCAAAATTATGAATAAATTTAAATTAATAAAACATTTTAAAAATCAACTTCTGGAGAATATTATTTCTTTCCGGCTGAATATATCACAGGTAAAATATTTAATGACAGACTATAATGTAAAATAGAATTATTTATCTCATTACTGAATTAATTAGATATTCATATTAAAATATTCAAATTTAATTTAAATGCATTTAGACATGTTTATTTATTAAAAAATCTTATGTATGAGAAATATTAACTTCAAATTAACAAAAGCTGCATTTATGGTAATGCTGAAGTTGTTATTTGTGTTTTTATGTTATCCTGTTATGGAAGCATATGCAAATACAACAATAGATGAAACTGTTCAAAGCAGAATGCTTATCAGAGGCAAAGTAATTGACATAAGTGGAAATTCTTTACCCGGAGCCAATGTTACGGTTGAAGGAACTACTCGTGGCGTTGTAACTGATACTGAAGGTTATTATGTAATAGAAGCTGAAAAAGGAGAGGTGCTTATCTTTTCTTTTATTGGTTTTCATGAACAGAAAGTAACAATTGGAAACAGATTGGCAATAGATGTCACTTTGACAGAAGAAACAACACTCCTGGATGAAGCTGTTGTTGTTGGTATGGGTAAACAAAGGAAAGTAAGTGTGATAGGTTCTATTTCATCTGTGTCAACCCAAGATTTAATGATTCCACAGCGCTCCTTAGTGTCCTCATTGTCTGGACGCATAGCCGGTGCGACTATTGTACAGCGTTCAGGAGAGCCGGGATATGACAATGCATCATTTTGGGTGAGAGGATTATCATCATTTACTTCGAGTGCACCACTTATTCTGGTGGATGGTGTTGAAAGAGATATGAATAATGTCTCAATAGAGGAGGTAGAATCAATTTCAATATTAAAAGATGCATCTGCTACTGCTGTGTATGGAGTCAGAGCTGCTAATGGAGTTGTGGTCATTACAACTAAAAGAGGTATTGCTCAAAAACCGGTAATTGATGTAAAAATGGAAACAGGTATTTCCGATCTGCCAAATTTGCCTAAGTTTTTGGATGGAGCTAATTATGCCATGCTATATAATGAAGCATTGGGACATGAGAATTATTCAAAAGATTACATTGAGAATTTGAGAGACAACTCAAATAGATTTATTTATCCCAATGTAAACTGGTTTGATGAAATCTTTAAAAAATGGTCTACAAACAGCAATGCAACAATCAATATTAATGGAGGAGCAGAAAGAGCCCGTTACTTTGTTAGTGCAGGTTTTTTTCAAGAAAAAGGGAATCTGAGGAATTATCCTCTTAATAATTATGATTCTAATATCACTGTAAAACGATATAACTTCCGCTCTAATATTGATATGAACCTGACAAAGTCAACGATTGTCAATTTAGAACTTGGAGCGAATCTTATGGATCAGCATGAACCCGGAGTTGGGAACAGGACTCTCTATTCAACATGGTTTAACAGCCCGGTGGAAGAGCTTTACTATTGGGCATATCTATCCAATCCTCTTGCAGCTCCAGTACGTTTGCCTATAGGGAAGAATGTAGATGGAAATACTTTATGGGGCTGGGGTGCTCCAAGTCAGATCGGGGAATTGAATCCGGCAGAAAGGTTGTTGGGATCAGGATACCATACAAGATATACCTTTCAAATAATGAGTCAGCTGATTCTAAATCAGGATCTTTCATTTTTGTTAAAAGGCTTGAATTTAAAGGGTTTTTTTTCATATGACGGATATAATAATTCCTCTCAGGCACGTTTAAAACAAATGTCAACATACGCCGTTGACAAAATTGATGACGATACAGGTGAATTTACCGTAAAAGAGATTACCAAAGGTTCCGATGTAATGGGGTATTCGTTTAACTCAGGCTCATCAAGGGCTATTGAAGCTAAAGCACAATTAAACTACGAACAAATTTTCATGAATTCACACCGTGTAGGGGGAATGCTTATGTATTATCAGCGTGACTTCAACAATAATACTGCCTCAACATCAATAACCTCATTCCCATATAGAAAGCAAGGTATAGCGTTTCGTTCCACATATTCATTCAGAGATACTTATTTCACTGAATTTAATATTGGATACAATGGTTCAGAAAATTTCCCCAAACAAGATCGTTTCGGTATATTTCCTGCCATTGCATTAGGGTATGTAATATCAAATGAAACATTCTGGAAATTTAAACCTGTCAATTTTTTAAAGCTTAGAGGCTCTTATGGCTTAGTCGGTTCCGAGGCGTTACCAAACAATTTGCGCTACGCTTACCTATCAACCTGGGGTAGCGGATTGGGTGGATATGCGTGGGGATACAATCCTACTGCTGTAGGGGGATTGGGTGAACAGCAAGTTGGCTTAACAACACTGACCTGGGAAAAAGGACTTAAAAAAAATCTGGGGATTGAATTTAAATTGTTCAACGATCTGTTTTCATTCGATTTTGATCTGTTCCATGAAAAAAGATATGATATACTTATTACAAGATCTTCTATTCCCGCTATATCAGGATTTAATCAATCACCATTTGCAAATATGGGTAAAATGGTAAACCGTGGATTTGAAACAACCATCGAGGTAAATGAACATATAGATAAACTCAATTATCGCATTTATGGAAATTTCGCCTTCAACAGAAATAAGATATTATTTAATGATGAACCACAAGGTGTTTCTCCGCAACGGATGTTAACAGGAAGAAGATATGGGCAGCAATTCGGACTTACTGCTATCGGGCTTTTTAAGGATCAGGAAGAGATAGATAATAGTCCGGAGCAAACTTTTGGAGCGGTGCGCCCTGGTGATGTTAAATATGCCGATTTAAACGGCGATGAAGTTATAGATATTGATGATATATCGCCTATTGGTTACTCCAGTATTCCTGAAATAAATTATGGCTTCGGAGCTCAGTTTCTGTGGAAAGGATTTGATCTTGGAATCTTTTTCCGGGGCCAGGCTAATGTGACATATTCATTGGGCGGGTCTACATTTATTCCATTCAGTGAAGGAGTTGGCAAAGGAAATGTATTTGCAAAAGCATTAGATAGATGGACTCCGGAGAATCCTAACCCGAACGCTTTTTATCCGCGTATGTCAAACGGAAGGTCAACCAACAATTGGCAGATATCAACACGAACAATTTACAGCGGGGATTTTTTGCGACTGGGTGATTTGGAATTTGGGTATAATATAAATAAAAAATACATTTCAACCTATGGTATGCAGGGACTAAGGCTTTATCTACTGGCTACAAATGTAGCGCTCTGGTCTAAATGGGATATGTGGGATCCTGAAACAGGTACACAAAACGGAAATAGGTATCCTTTACCCAGGAAATTAAACTTTGGTTTAAGAGCAACTTTCTAAAACAGATCATTATGAAAAATTTTATATTTTTAATTCTAATAGCGTTTATAGTTATTACAACTAATTGTTCTGATTTCCTGGATAAAATACCCGAAGATATCAGGACAGATGAAAAAGTCTGGGCTAACAGAAACGATGTACTATCTTATCTTGCAAATATTTACGCAGCTATTCCAAGACACAACCTTCATCAAGATGATCCATGGCTGGGCTGTTCTGACGAGATTGACAACTCATGGACTGTTTATAATACATATCCAATCAATTTAGGAAACTGGACAACAACATCTTGGTTTTATAGAAAATATGAACCTTATTACAGAGCTATACGTGCTTCACATGTATTTGAAGCCAATGTTGACAAGTGTCTGGAACTTGGTCCTGAATTAATAACACAATATAAAGCTGAATCGAAATTTTTACGTGGTTATTATTATTGGTTGTTGATACGCCAGTATGGCCCTATGGTCCTGATTAAAGAACTACAGCCCCTGAACGCCGATTATGCATCATTTAGCCGGAATACATTTGATGAATGTGTTGATTATATTGTGGAAATGATGGATGAAGCTGAAAAGGATTTACCACTTCACTGGTGGGATAACCAAATCAATATTGGCCGGCCTAATAAAATAGTGTGCAAGGCTGTTAAATCTGTGGTGTTGACCTTCGCTGCAAGCCCTCAATGGAATGGAAACAAAGAATATGCCGATTTCAAAAACCCGGATGGAACGCCACTTGCTAATACAACATATGATGAGAATAAATGGAGAAAGGCGGCTGCCGCTTGCAAGGATGTAATAAATATTTCAGAAACACAACCCGAAGCAAGACTGAAATTATATAAAAACAACGAAAATGGCGGTACAGTGTTTAATCCATACAAATCGGTAGTGGATGTACAATTAATAAAGTGGAACTGTGAAATTATATGGGGAGCATATGGAACAGGACAAACACAAGCCTGGATGATACATACCTCTCCGGGTCCCAACAATCTTGGGGGAGTTGGGCCAACACAAAGAGTAGTTGATGCTTTCCTTATGGAAAACGGAAGAACTATAGATGATCCGATGTCGGGATATATACAGGATGGGTTCACCACTGTAGGTGGGCCGCACTGGAATCCGAACAATAGAAATATTAATTCAGATACAGGAAGAAAACAAATAATTGCAGATATTCGTACTTCTGAAGCATGGGGACATTGGACAGGAGAATGGAATATGTACGCCAACCGGGAACCACGATTTTATGCTGCTATTTTGTATAACAAAAGAGTAATACCTCAAATACCTGATGATGTTGCAAAAAGAGACTACTACAGTTCAGTAGGCCAAAAAAACGGATATGGTCGTGCAGAGTTATACTATGGAGGGGTATCCCGCCAATCAGGCTCTTATACATTCTTTTCAAGAACAGGATATTTGGCATTCAAGAATGTTGACCCAATGGCCAATATGCGTGACCGGACTTATCCACAAGATTATATAAATGTATACATCCGTTATGCTCAAGTATTGTTGGACTATATTGAGTCATTAAACGAATATGATCCCAATAATGCAGATATACGAAAATACTGGGATATGATTCGTGAAAGAGCCGGGGTTCCAAGCGTATTCCAGGTTTATCCTGAGATATCAGGCAATAAAGAAAAGCAACGAGAATTTATTTTAAGAGAACGGCAGATAGAACTTTGTTTTGAGGGAGATCGCTATTTTACTTCCAGAAGGCGGTGGCTGGCTCATACACCCGATGAGGATGGAGTAACTGATAACCGTAAGTGGGGAGATGGCGGACGTATGTGGGGTATGGATATCAATGCAGGAAGCCCATCGACGAATAATTTCTCATTTACTGGTTTTTACAACATAGTTCCTTTTGAAACTCGTATATTTAAAAAAGAGTACTATTTGTTTCCTATTCCACAGACAGAAATAGATAAAACAAAGAGTCTTGTTCAAAATCCTTGGTGGTAATCATTTTAAGTTAATTTGTCATGAAAAAAATATTGATTTATTTAAACATATTGATTTATTTTTGTCTGCTTTTTACTTCATGCAAGGAAGAAAGCATAGATGAATCCATTCCCGTGGTACCTGTAATAAATCCTATAAAGGCTGTTACAGCTCAAGATGGTGAGGATGTGGCTAACGCTTTAATATCAAAAGACGACAAGACAATTGTACTGATATTTTTTAATGAAAATGATTTATCTGATGTTGAATTGCATTTTAAATTCAATCCCAGAACAAAGTTGGTTTCCATATCAGATACTATTGTGAAATTTGATTTAAGAACACCTCAAAAATTAGTCATCAATAATCTTTTCAAAGATGTAACATATACAATTTATGGAGTATCTCCTGTTAAATTAGCTTCGGGAATAAGGTCAGGAAGCGGTACTTTATTATGGAGTAAAAAATTGCAGGATGACCTTAAAATCAATGTTCTACAGGTAACAGGAGGTATAGCTGCATTGGATGATTATTTAGCAATAAACACCAGAGACAAAGGAAGTATATATGTAAACAGTAAAACAGGCGCATTATCCCCGGATACTATTAATATGAACGGAATAAAGGGAAATCTTATAAATTTCTATCATACAGGTGATGATAACAATAATATATTGCTATGTAATCTGGCTCCCAATGATGCATCTAATAATGGCGCATTCAAGGTCTGGAAAATACAAGGGGTCACTGGAACTCCCGAGCCATATATTACATGGGCGGGAGGAGTTGCTATTGGAAGGAAGTTGTCGATAATTGGGAGTGTGGATGGTGATGCAATTATTACTGCTCCAATAATGGGTGCCGGAAACAGGTTTGCCAGGTGGCAGGTTAAAGCAGGTGTTCTCCAATCTCAGGATCCCCAACTCGTCACAATAACCGGTACAAATATCAATTGGGCTAATAATGTTGATGTTGTATCGACCAGCTCTACTGACCTTACTGCAGATTATTTTATTGCATACGGCAACAATCCCTCTTTTATTTCGTGGGTTGACGGTGAAACCAATGCTATAAATTCATCTGGCCCGTCATCTGTATTAGTATCAAATGCTGCAGATTATGTTGTCTTTAATAAAGTGCCTTATGTAATACATAACAATCTCAATAGCGGCGGCACTGATGATACAGCATATATATATGATGTCAGCACCGATACCGGACTCAATTCTTCAATATGGAATCTCACAAAAGGCACCTACGGTGGTACCAACAATGGAAACGGTACCGGCGATGTCGCATTTAAGGTTTCTGAAAATGGTTTTTTCCTGTACACTTATATTATGTTTACAAATGGAAGTGTAGTGTGTATAAGGTTCGATTGCGTTGACATGGAAAAAAGTCTGCCAAAATAACAAGATTTTAGCAAGGATAATTGACAAATTATGCGAATCAGTATTTAAAATCAGAATATATCTTGTCTCCAAAGATCCTTGTGTTACAGATATGATCACCCAAGAGCTGTTTAAAGGAGGTCAGATCGTTATCTTCGGGGCTACTTTTCCTTGCCTGTTTCTTCCTGGAAATCATTATTTAGAGAATTTGTGGCAATTTTCTTCTAAGCTAATGATTTCCAGTGGATTGAGCAAATACTTGGCATGCTTATTTCATTAATTTTAAGCACTTTAACTAAATAAACTAGCGGACAGTTTCAACTACTGATTCGCATTAATAACATGTATGTGGAGGCTGATGTGATCATTTCTGAACGCATAGGGAAAGGGGTTCCGGAAAGCGCGCTGGATATAGCAGGTGAAACCGGGTATATCTATCTGCTTGCTAAAAAATATGGCATGGACTACTATTTTGAACCCTTTCAGGTTACTACCGGCATGCATTCTGGAAATTTTGTAGAGATAACTAACAATCTCTCCCACCGTGAAATACTAGAGGAGGGTGTTTACAGCTTGCCGGAAAGAGAAAATTATCCGTACTGACTGATAAGCTGCAGTGAAGCTTTATTCAGGATGTGTATTCTTTTCCCTTTCATGTCAATAATTTTATCCGACACAAACTCCGAAAGAAGCCGGTTGATGCTTTCGCGGCTGGCATCAACCCAGTTGCCAATCTCCGACTGTGAAAGAGGGAGCGTATATTCGTCGCTTCCGAATATATTGTCGGCAAAATCGAGCAATACATCTGCCAGATTCCCCCTCACCTGCTTCTGCGTACGGTTCGCACACCGCCGGTAGGTCTCCAGTTCGCTTTTGCTTAGCTCCTGAATGATATGGGTAGAAAAGTCACTGTTCTCACGAAGAACCATCGAAAAAACATTCATATCGATAAAACACACTTCACTATCAATTACAGCGGTAATGGAGTATTGATTAATCTTATCGCCAAAGGTGGTAGGCAGCCCCAGGTAAGTGGGCGCTTTTATCACCCTCACAATCTGCTCGTGATAAGGTCCGTTCAAATGCATCTTAGCCAGCCCATTACGAAGGAATACCACGTTAGTTGAGAACATTCCCTGCCTGATAATAGAGGCGCCTTTCTTGAATTTAACCACTGCATGGTTCTTTTCCAGCTGTTCCACCTGGCAATTATTCAACCTGTTCATCGATCTCATCACACAAGCACAATTCAGACACTCACTCATAATCATATTTTAAAGTTAATGAGGTGAAAATAATCTCTGCATATCACTGCGAAGATAGTAAAATGATGTGATTAATATCACAAAAAATTGTATTATACAACACCTTGGTTTCTGTTATTTTTTCAGAAATATTTCCGTAATTTGTCATAGTTTAAATCACTAAATTTTAAAATGTTATGGATAACTCAACAGAGATCACCATGAATAAGTTTTTGGCGGAACTGGAAACCCTGAAATCAAGAACCGGCCGGCTGGAGGATTCACGCAAAGATCAGCTATCCATCGCTATCGTTTCTGGAGATATGGACAAGATATTAGCGGCGATGATCATATCGCTTGCAGCGGCAGCAATGGACAGTCATGTGAAACTATTCTTCTCTTTCTGGGCGCTTTCAGCGCTGCGAGATCCGAAAAAGAAGGCAAAAGGGAAGGATATTGTTTCGAAAATGTTCGGAATGATGTTGCCAAAGGGACGCAACAAGCTGAAACTTTCACAAATGAACATGTGTGGCATAGGGCCTAAAATGATTAAAATTCTAATGAAAAAGCAAAATGTGATGTCGCTCGACGCAATGTTTCAGGAGGCAGCTGCCCTGGGAGTAGAGATCACAGTTTGCGAGATGTCGATGAACCTTATGGGATTTAAAAAGGAGGAGATGATAGACTATCCCGATCTTCGGTATGCTGGGGCCACAACCTTTGTTGCCGATGCAGGAGAGAGCAGCATGCAATGGTTCATCTAATTATAAACAAACAATGGTTTAATCTGGTGGGTATTCCACAAAACATATATACAGCTTATAGTCAGCTGTATATATCAGTAAATTATTCATGCGAAAGTTAAATTACTAATTATCATGCTCCTTCCCGAAATTAAACAGGGAGGAACAAACATTACAAACAATACAAACAATACAACTATGACAACAGATGAATTGAGAACATTAACAGTGGCAAAATCGGTAGATGCACGCGGTACAGCTTGTCCCGGGCCACTTCTTGAAGCAAAGAAAGCAATAGGCACCATCAGCAGTGGTGATGTGATGGAGATTCTTTCTGCCGACGAAGGCACAAAATCTGATATTCCCAAATGGTGCAACAAACAGGGACATGAGTACCTTGGATGTGTAGAAGAGAACGGGTATTTCAAGGTTTACATGAGAAAAAAATAATTCTAACGTTACCTGAATACCACACTATATTGTAGCTGAACCATAATCGTTTCCGGAGTGTAAAATATATTAATCCGTTTCTGTTATGAATGGAGCATTGAAAAAAAGTGCAAAAATACTTGTCTTCTCAACCGAGAAAATTTCCGATCCTGCAATTGATATGGCGGGACTGTTGAAATTACACTACCCGCCTACTGTCTATACCCTCACAGTACCATGTTCCGGCGGTATCAAGCCGGCATGGATCATGTATGCATATGAAAAAGGGTTCGACGGCGTTTTCATTGCTGCCGACGGGAGCGACTGTATCTTTGGTGAAAGTTGCACTGAAAAAACGGGTAATATTGTGAGTATGACACACGAGCAGATGAAAGAGAAAGAGTTGGATCCGGCACGCCTGCGTATGGCAGCTATCTGCTCGGTCTGCAGTGAAGCTTTTGTGAAGCAGATACGCAGCTTCAACGACTACCTGCTGAAAACCAGGAATGCATAAGAAACAATGCTCATTATTATGAGTGAAATTTGATTTTTCTGATGGAAGAGAGAATAAAAATTGAATACGATGCGCTGGTAATAGGTGCCGGTATCGCGGGTGGTGAGGCTGCGCTTAACCTCGCCAATACTGGCTATAAGGTACTATTGGTAGAAAAGGACCATTCGCTGGGAGGAAAGATGATATTGCTGAGTAAGGTGTTCCCGACGCTCGACTGTGCAGCATGCATTACCACACCAAAGGTATCCGAGATTGCGCGCCACAAAAACATTACCATATTCACCGAGAGTGAGGTTACACATGTAAGTAAGAGGGGCCAGAACAATTTTACCGCTGAAATCACAAAAAAACCGCGTTATGTCCATGTGGCGGACTGCACCGCTTGCCAGCTATGCGAAAAGGCCTGTCCCGTAAACGTGACTGATGAGTACCAGTACGGCCTGATAGGACGAAAGGCAGCTTTTATACCTTTCAGCATAGCAAACCCCAAAGCGGCAGTAATTGATATTGAGAACTGTACACTTTGTGGTGCCTGCGAAAGAGTGTGCCCCACACACTGCATCGACTTCACAATGGAGACTGAGTTGTATGAACTTAAAATGAAGACAGTGATACTGGCAACCGGATTCAGATTGTTCGACCCGCTAGAGATACCCCGTTACGGATACGGACAATACAAGAATGTGATCACTTCCATGCAGATGGAGCGAGAGATAGCTCCTACCCGCCCCTACAACACCATACTGCGCCCTGGAGATGGCAAGGTGCCCGACAAGATTGCCTACGTGCTATGCACAGGCTCACGCGACAACACTGTGGGCAATCCCATCTGTTCACAGATATGCTGCATGTACTCCATTAAGCAGGCACAACTGCTCATGGGGGCATTACCAATGGCTGATGTAACTATATACTATATCAATATCCGGTCATTCGGCAAAGGGTTCGAAGAGTTTTACCAGCAAGCCAAAGGGATGGGAGTCAATTTCATAAAGGGAAAAATAGGAAAGATTACCGAGAAAGAGAACGGAAACCTTATCCTTCGCTACGAAGATATAAGCAGTGGTGTGGTTTCCGAGGCCGAGCACGATATGGTGGTTCTATCTGTAGGGGTTCAATCTAACCCGGCTGTTTCAAATATCTTTGATGCCGGATCGCTGAAACTCGATTTCCACCGGTTTGTGGCTCAGAAAGATTTAATGGGTAGTCCTTCAAAAACAAGTATCGACGGAGTGTTCGTTGCCGGAACAGCCTCAGGGCCGATGGATATCCCCGACTCCATCCTTTCGGCCGGATCGGCATCCTCAGAAGCAATCAGTTATTTATCGCAACCTCAACAACAATGAAAGAGAGAATAGGAGTTTACGTATGCCACTGCGGCGGCAACATATCTGATTATGTGGATGTGGAAAAGGTGTGCCGGGCAGTAGAAAATGAAGATGGCGTGGTACTGGCCAGGACAACCTTGTTTGCCTGCTCTGACAGTAATCAGAATGAAATGATCAACGACATTAAAGAGCATAACCTCGATGGTGTGATCGTTGCTTCCTGTTCGCCCAAGCTTCATCTGGCCACCTTTCGTAATGTTACCGAGCGGGGCGAACTGAACAAGTACACCTATGTGCATGCCAACATCCGTGAGCAGGCATCGTGGGCTCACTCCGATGATAAAACAGGAGCTACTGAAAAAGCCATTCACCTGGTAAAAGCAGCCATCGCTAAATCGAGATATGCCGAACCGTTGTATCCCTACTGGTTTGAAGCTGAAAAAACCATAGCAGTCATTGGGGGAGGTATTGCAGGCATGAAGGCGACGGCATCTCTTGCTGACAAAAACAGCAATGTGGTGCTTATCGAAAAAGAGAGCCGGCTGGGAGGCCACACGGCAGAATGGGGCAGCCTCGCGATGACAGACGAAAAAGGGTACGAACTGACTGAAAGGATTGCCGGAGATATTCGGAACCGTGAGAATATATTTATCCTTACCGGAGCAGAGGTGATCTCTACAAAAGGGAGTATAGGAAATTTCGAGATCAGAATTCGAAAAAAGCCTCAGAAAGAGGGCGATCCGTCAGAGATAATGGTTATGAAGATTGGATCTATAGTGGTGGCAACAGGGTATGATCACTATTCACCTAAAGATGGCGAATATGGTTTCGGGAATAGTGACTGGGTTATCACACTGCCTGAATTCAAAAAGCTGGTGGATAGCTCAACCGGTAAGATATTGGAGTACAGAGGAATGAGAATCAGTAATGTGGTCTATATTTACTGTGTGGGAAGCCGCCAGGCCAATGGCGGAAACAGTTATTGTTCGCGCTACTGCTGCACCTCGGCAATCCATACTGCTATAGAAGCCAAAAAAAAATTTAATGGAATCGTTAATATTCATCTTAACCGGGGTATAAGAACCTACGGGAAACAGGAGTTGCTTTATGCTGAATCGCTGCAGATGGGCGATCTCTACCTGCAGTTCAACGAAGAGTCTCTTCCCAAAATCTTCGTCAAAAAGCAAAAGATGGTTATTGCGGTAAAGGATATTCTTTCAGCAGGGAAAGAGCTTGAGGTGGAAGCTGATCTGGTGGTACTGGTCACTGGAATGGTGCCCCGTTCCGATCGGTCAGTAGGCTCCATGCTGAAGCTGCCAAAAGGCAGGGATGGATTTTATAACGAGGTGCATATGAAATTGCGCCCGGTGGAGACGGTGATTGATGGAGTTACCATCGCCGGCACCTGTCAGGGTCCAAAAAATATCAGCGAGTCTGTCAACTCAGCCCTGTCGGCTGCAACCAAGTCGTACTCTCTAATCAGCAAAGGAACGCTGGAGACTGAGCCGATTATCGCCAAAATCGACCAAGAAAACTGTTCCTGGTGTAGTAAATGCCTTAATGCCTGTCCGTTCGACGCAATTAGTAAAGAGGCGGTTCACAATAGAGAGGTTGCTATTGTAAATGCTTCGGTTTGCAAAGGATGCGGAATGTGTACCCCTGTCTGCCCGGTTGATGCCATAGACCTTACAGGTTACAGCAGCAAGGAGATGATGAGTATGATCGACGTTCTGGTATAACCCAACACTAGCATTTTTAGGATAAACCAGATAATTATTTGTCAATATAGATGTTAAAAGAATATTTGCCAAACTTTTAAATAAAAGAACAAGTTTACTTTCTCAATACTTCGGTAATTTTTTTAAAACAGTTCTTATAGTTCACTGAATATCAATAGAGTATGGCACTTTTTGGGGATCTAGCATAAATTATTGACTGTCAGTATTATAAATGAAGTTTTAACGAAGCATTACTTTCTTATACAGGGTAAAAATACGAAATGATGGAAACAGAAATTGGAAAAACAGCTAAATACCTAAGGGACAAACAAGGTATACCAGAAAAGGCAAAGGAGCAACTTAAGGAATATAACCGCATTAAAAAGGTGATTACTGATGCCCTGAAAGAGGAAGATCTCACTATCACCCAGCTGTCGGAGAAGCTTCGGATCCCTAAGTCGGAGATCACGTTCTATCTGATGACACTGGTTAAATACGGAATTATTGCAACTGGAGAGATAGATTATATGGATGAATATTATACCTATAAACTGGTGAAATAAATGGCGACAAAAATTAATCCGAAGTTTAAAGATGAGCTGAAGAAATATGGTGCGGTGAATATGAGTGCTTGTTACAACTGTGGCACCTGCACGGCAGTTTGCTCTCTTTCCTCCACGGAAGAATCGTTTCCCCGTGAGATGATACGCCTCAGCGCCCTGGGAATTGAGAATGAGATAAAATCATCACTAAAACCATGGGAGTGCTACTATTGTGGCGAGTGTACCAATAGCTGCCCGCAAACAGCAAATCCTGGTGAACTGATGATGTCGCTACGAAGGTGGTTAACGTCGAAATACGACTGGACAGGGCTCTCCAGCCTTCTCTATCGGTCCTTCCCTGCTACCATTGCCGCTCTGATTCTTGTTCTTGCAGGTACTCTTTTCTTTGCCTGTTCAAGGGACTTTAACCTTGAGGAAATGCTTCATTACGGACATCGTTTCGAAATTATTGCCATCAGCACTGTCTTTCTGGTTATATTTGTCCCCAACCTGCTGCGTATGTGGTACTTCACTATTGTAAAACCAAAAGTAAGAACACCTCTGAAACGGTACTTTTCAACATCAGGTGAGTTGTTTGTCCATATGTTCACCCAGAAACGATACAAGGATTGTGAGGAAAATACACACTTCAGGTGGTTTGAACATATGATCCTGGTGTTTGCATATCTGTCACTGCTTTTCACAACTGTTTTTCTTAACTGGTTTGCCACATACAATCTGTTTTTCATTATTCTGGGATATGTTGAGAGCTTACTGATCTTTGCAATCACCTTCGATTTTGTGGGTAGTCGTATCAAAAAAAGCCGGACACTCAACAAATTCTCGCAACCATCAGACTGGCTCTTTGTCACCTGGCTGCTACTGATGGGTATCACCGCTTTTTTAGTTCGTCTTTTCATCGATCTTAACCTCACAGAGTCAGTCAGGTGGGTTTATCTTATCCATATCATAGTGCTTGCACAATGGGCGCTTATAATTGTCCCGTTCGGCAAATGGACTCACTTCCTTTATCGCTCATTCGCAATGTACTTTTCACAATTGAAAACCCAGTCAAAAGAGCCTGTTTCTGAAAGCGCTCAATAACAAAAGGGTAAGCTTATAGGATCAACCGCATTAATATCATATTCTCACCAATATCTTTTTCGAATACAAAACCTATCTTCAGAAATAAATTATATGAACGGATATTATCTTTAAGTAATCTGGCATAAAGAGACGTCATTTTGTTTGATCTGGCATAATCAACCAAATACTGAAACATCTGTTTTCCTAGGGTCTTACCCCAATGTTTCTTTTCTCCAATATATCCCCAAACTTCACCATCCACAGGAGTAATATGTTTAATACCAAATGCGCCAATTGGTTCTTCTTTACACCAGATCGACTTGATGTATTGAGATTTATTTGTTTTTAGGCTGTTAAACCATCGTTCTCGTGACTCCCGGTCTGAATCCGGTGCTACGATTAAATACTTTATTTCAGGATCGTTCAGCCATTCCAACGACTTTTCAAATACCCTACGATCAAACTCCCTGAATCGAGGACATGAATTTTTACTTTGCCCCATATATTTTATGTTTATTGCTAAAGTTTGCAGCAAGTTGTTTTATAAAATAACTCTTTTATTTGTAATTGCTCCCTATCCTCTTCCGGTTTATAAAATTAATTCAAATTGTTATTTATTACAACCGGTACTATTAACACTATTCAAATTCAAGATCTTCCAAATACCATTTATACATCTTCCTGATACCCTCATCAAGATCAACTTTATACTGCCATCCCAATGACCTTAATTTGGAGACATCTGTCAGTTTCCTCATAGAGCCATCAGGCACAGTAGTATCGAATTTTATTCTGCCGGAATAACCCAATATATCAGCCATAAGAAAAGCCAGACTCTTTATGCTTGTCTCCTTGCCTGTTCCTATGTTTATATGGCAGTTACGGACCTCCGTTTTACCCTTCTTCAGTTCGTTGAAATTGATATTCTCCATAATGAAAACACATGCATCTGCCATATCTTCGCTCCATAAAAACTCTCTCATGGGCCTTCCCGTACCCCATAACTCCAAATGGTTGGAGTAAATTCCCAGCTTACTCAAAGTAAAAACAAAATCATCCATGGTGCTGTCGCCGCCAATATCGTCCAATGCCCTGCGCCTAATGTCTTTTTGAATACCACTCCAGTTATTTTCTTGCAAACATTTGGCAAGATGCATTTTACGCATCAAACCAGGGAGGACATGACATTTTCCCAGATTAAAGTTGTCGTTTGGCCCATAGAAGTCGGCCGGCACCACTGAAATATAATTTGTCCTGTACTGAATATTGAAACTCTCGCACATTCTTATACCGGCAATTTTAGCTATAGCGAAAGGTTCATCAACATATTCTGGTAATGAAGTCAACAAATCTTCTTCCCTCAATGGTTGTGGCGAGACTTTAGGATATATGCAACTACTGCCAAGAAATAACAGTTTCTTTACTTTGTGGAGAAAACTCTCGCCAATAACATTGTTCTGTATTTGCAGATTACGATATATGAAATCTGCGCGGCAGCAGTTATTGTTATTCTCAACAGTTCTCCCCGTAAAAGCTGCTGCCAGAATCACATATTCAGGTTTCTCCTTATCAAAAAAATATTTCACGGAGTGTCTCTCCATAAGATCCAGTTCACTATGAGAACGGCCTACAATATTAGTATAACCCCGTGAATGAAGATTTCCCCAAATAGCAGAACCGGCAAAGCCTTTATGTCCGGCAATATATATTTTGCTACTCTCATTCATTCTCAATCGCATCTTTTATGCTTTTACAAGTTTCAAATCACGCCTTAACAATAACATCACTATTCCTACATAGCGTTTTTATATGCACTATTGCCAAAAACCGTCATAATAATTATTTTAATGTCCCAAAAGAAATTCCATTTTTCCAGATACTCCATATCATATTCAACTCGTTTTTCCATTTTCCAAAGTTCATCAGTAAGGCCCCTGTAGCCATTGACTTGTGCCCATCCTGTAATACCAGGCTTTACAAAATGCCGCACCTTGTAATATTTTATCAATGCAGAATATTGTTCAGTATGCTTCAACATATGCGGGCGTGGCCCAACTACCGACATATTCCCTAAAAACACGTTAAAAAACTGAGGTAGCTCGTCAATGTTGCTTCGTCTTAAGATGTTCCCTATTGCTGTTATTCGTGAATCGTTAACCTCTGCCTGTTTGCTGTCTGCCTCGTTATTCACTGTCATTGTCCTGAATTTAAAACACTTGAATGTTTTATTGTTTATCCCTGTTCTATTTTGCAAAAAAAACACGGGACCTTTAGAATCTATCTTTATAAAAATGCCTATAATTAGAAACAACCAACTGAAAACTAACAGGATAATTGCAGTTGAGAAAAAAACATCAAAAATCCGCTTTTCAATTCTCATATTCAAATTATCCAATGGAATCTCCTGAGGATTAAACATTTCAAAAAAGCCCGAGGACTCTATCCTTTTATTCACATAACTGTTCCAATATCCGTTAGTAAGAATGTAACGTACCCTTACTCCTGTCTCATTACACAGGGTAAGCAGCTCATTGGTCCTTTTTTTTGTAAAGTATTTAGGGTTGGTCACAAAAAGCATATTTAATTTGAACTTTTCCGACAACAACGAAAGGTCATCCAATTCTCCCAAAACCGGACAGTCAGAACAATCTTCATTATTTGAAATATATCCTACAAACCTGAATCCCAGGGCAGGATTATTATTCAGCAATTTCCCCAATATCCTGCTCGAATTCTCTATGCCCAATATAGCTACCCTGTAATAGGTGTAACCCTTTTTGTATCTGAATTGATGATATTTATAGATGAAATAAAAAACAACAACTTTCAAAATATAAAAGAATGCTACATATTCCAGTAAAAAGCCTCTGTAATAATCCTTTGGAAGAAATATTTCCGCAAGTAAAAATATGGTAATTAAAAGAATAATAAAACGTATACTGAACGCTTTAACCCTGTACAGGTACTTATCCGTAAAAAAATAGTTTCTTTTCGAATACAAAACATAAGCGAATAATTCGCAAATGTTGGCATGAAGAAAATAGAGATCCCTCCCCGGCAGATCTATATATTCATAAATCGGGCTGAAATGATAAACCATGAAAACGGATAAGTTTAAGAGTAATAAATCGAATAGAAGAAAAAATAATTTTACTCCCATATTATCTGTGTGCATAATTTTAAAAAATATAATGTTGTGTGACTTTTAAAAAGTTTTCTAAAGGAGAGCTTTCTTTATTCAAGCCTGCTCTCCTTTAATCGCATCCGGCCGTACAGAAACAGTTTGAGACACTTTATAATTTTGTAAAAACTTCTCTTTCAGAATAGCAAGCACAAACAAGATATTACCTATCAAATACCTCCTCCACATACGTCTCGGTTCTCGTATTAACCGGTAAAACCATTCCAGTCCCACCGATATCATCCATCCTGGTGCTCTTCTGACTGTACCTGCATAAAAATCAAATACCGCCCCAATGCAGCATATATGTCCGGCTTTGAGACGATGGAAGTGCTCAAACGACCATTTTTCCTGTTTTGGAGCAGTCATACCAACAAAAAGCACATCCGGCTCAACCTCATTCACGGCGCTAATCATAGCAAGAGTGTCTTCTTCATCAAAAAAAGGTTTGAAAGGCGGTGAGTAACCATAAACATGCAGTCCCGGGAATTCTCTTTTAGCCCTCTCTTTAATAAGGTTCAAGGTCTCATCTGAGCTCCCAAGAAAAAAGCACTTGCCTCTCTGCTGATATACACGCTGCATTTCATATTTGAAAAGATCGGCACCTGCAATTTTCTTTATTCTTACTCCTTTCAATAAACGCATAGCCCATACCATGCTTATACCGTCGGGTAACAGCTTGTCACTGGCCTGCAACGCTTTCAAAAACTCAGGGTCACTTTTAAGTGTATTGAATGAGTGTGCATTCAATGTAGTGATCAACTGTTTTGAAGAATTTATCTCATGCAGTGCCCCATTGTATAATTCAAAAGTCTGTAACATAATTTTATTTGCTTGACTTTCGCATGTATTGCGATTACAGTTGAATCATCCGGCAGTTGTATTACCATAGGCTCATTGAATTTATACATGTGAAAGTTGAATTATTTAATTTAGCCAATCTTAATTCCTAATCATAATCCCCTATATTTCAAGGGCTCCAGAAAAAAGTGTACCTGAGCGATGTAGCGCAGTTATGAAGCTCTTTAAACCTTATTAATCCAGTGTTGGGCTCTCCTTCAAGGCATGAGATGCCCAGATCGATATAATCGAAATCCATATTTTTGTAGTACTCAAAGCAATTCTTGTACATAAGATTCATGATGCCCATATTTCTCTTCTCCGTATCGTCGCCCATGAAAACACACTGAACAATCTTTTTATGGCCACGATAAAAAACACTTGACCCAACACAATTTCCGTTAAGATCCTTTACTGCGAAGAAATCTACCGGTATTATGGTATTCACTTCGAGAATATCATCTAATGTCATGTAAATTTTGCGGCATTGTACTTTACGGTTTCTTAAAATCACAGAGTAAGCATCTTCAATAGATTTCTTATCGGTTATTATAGACCAGGCAAGCCCATTTTTTATAGCTTTCCGGCAATTCTGCTCCACCACATTCTTGCACCAGGTACCGTCAATTTTTTTCAGGTCCACCCAATTGTTCAGATCAGGTGTTGCCATATTAAATCCAAGCCTTATAAACGCGTTAACGAATTTCGCATTCATATTTACCTGGTATGGGTCAGGCGGAAGTGTTATCAATACCTTTTTAAAATCCTCACCGGCTACATAGTCCCTAAGATTTGAAAGAAAACCAAAAACAACATCGTAAAACATATGTTCATGCGAATAATGAAACCCACCGAACGGGGCAGAGAAAGGAGAAGTGATAATGCCATCTTTCATGCCGAGTATGAGCCCGATTGAGACATCATCATCTTTCATGAGCCTTATAACCCTCTCACATTTTTTTTCTACCAGACTAATGAAAGCCTCTGTTATGAATGGATTTGAATCGGTGAGAAAGTACCTTCGATATACTTCTTTTGAAACTTCGACAAGCATTTTGGTGATTTAAAAAAAATTAATTTATTTTACAGCCTCCTGCAATATTGAAAGAAATCTTTTCTCAAAAATGGGAAGGGTGAAATTATTTTCATATTTAATCCTTCCGTTAACTCCCATCTTTTTACGCTCAAAAGGATTGGAAAGCAAATATTCAATCCTTTTGGCCAGTTCTTCCGCATCATCATACACAGGGATAAGGAAGCCGGTGCTTCCATCATCAACCATATCTGGCATGCCTCCCTCATAGGCGGAAATTACGGGTAGGCTATGCTGCATTGCTTCTAGTATTACTAATGGAAAACAATCGTAGCGAGAAGGAAGCACAAACACATCAGCTTGCTCAAAAGCCAGTTCTTTAAGTTTACCGTACCGCTTACCAAGGTATTTTACATGTTCTGTTAGTTCTTTCTGTTTAATAAATGAATTCAACTGTTTTTCAGTTACATCCCCCTCACCCCCAATAAAATCGCACTGAAAAGAGTATCCTTTATCCCTCAATATTGAGCAAGCCTCAATCAATACAAACACCCCTTTTTCCCTGATAAGATTAGACAGAAAAAGGATCTTGAAAATTCTCTTTTCAGGCAATGAGAGAAAAGCAGTTTTTGGCTGATAATCCTTTATGCCATTAGGGCAATAAAAAACATGCTCTTCTGCAACATACGTCTCTATGTCGTAATAAAGGTGCCTGGAAAGAAGTATCACACGCGAATTTTTAAAGACAAATCGATAAAGAATATGATTGAGCTTTTTCTTTTGAAATTGTTTAATGCCTTTGTTATGGATATGATAAATAATCTTCACATGAAATAAGCGTAACAAAGAGATCAGTATTACATCCTTGAAGAAACCGGCCCCGGTAGTTGTCAGTGAATAATAACAGAGCCGCGGCCTTCGATGGATAAGCTTAACCAACAATAAGAGCCATATCTCTACAAGGCGCACAATCTTCCTCAGGCTGGTTTTTCCAGTCTCTTCCACCTTGCGCGACATAATAATGTTTAAATATCTCGCGTGAAACGATTCGTTAATAATTTTGCTCTCTTTTACCAATTCTCCAACAATTGATGAACCATGCACCGGTGGTGGCAGATGAAGCATAAAAAGAATATTTACCTGAATCTGACTCATAACATTTTGTTATATAGTGCATTATATGATTGAACCATTTTGTTGAGGGAAAATCTTTCACTTATAAAATTGTATGCCAGCTGCTGAAGCTCTTTCTTGTTGTACCTTTTTTCTTTAATATTCTCAAAAATGGAATACAATTCATCATTATTTTCGAGATGGAACTTCAGTGGCCAATTTTCCGGCAAAGTCTCATCTAGTCCGGGTGCATGTGCTGCAATCACAGGAACACCTGAAAATGAAGCTTCTATTGAAGTAAGTGGCAGACCCTCAAAATGTGATGGCATAAAAAGATAGTCGAACGCATAGATCATTGACGAGACATTAGGTATAGGATCATACATATAAACATTGTCAAGCAATTGCGAAAGTTGAAGCAGACGGCACTTATATGAACCGTCGCCTATTATATGAAACACAAAATGATTGGGAAACATTCTCCCTACCTCCGAGATTGCAGGAATAAGTGTTTCCATACCTTTGTAATCTTCAAAACGTCCGCAAAAAGCAATATTTATCTTATTTTTATCAATCCTGAAAAAGTGTGGATGCCGTCCAGGTACAACAGAACCGTTATAAATTATTCGCCTGTTGGCAGAGACCGGCAAATTGTATTTTTTTCTCAGTTGTTCGTAGGCATGCATTGCAAATGAGGATACGGCTACAATTGATTCGTTGTTAAAAGCCGACTCGGAAATTTTACCAAGCTTGTTATGTGTATGCCACAATTGGGTGCTATGAATGGTCCGGACAACATCAGGGAACGCTAGCCTAAAAAAACTAAAAAATCTCTTAGCAATAGATAAAACAAAATCAGGCAAATCGGTATGAGAATGAACTATAGATGGCTTATCTTTCCATATACAATAAATCAATTTAATAGTAGCAAATATAGGGAACATTCGTTTTCCACCCCTGTGTAACGTAATTAGGCGAATATTTTTTGAGGTAAGCTCTCTCTTTTTTACTTTGGCATAATTATTTTTAGTGCGATACAGTTCAACAATCGTTATCTCGGTGTTGTTACCAGGCTCTCCGGCGCAATGTTCAGCCAGGTTAAAAGCAATAATCTCGGCACCACCTAACTGAATTGAAGTTATAAGTTGATAAATTTTGTTCATACAGTTAATTTCCTCCATTCATAAATAAACTGTTGTGTGTGGTCATCAATCAAAGGCAGCCTTTTGGTCAAATTAACTTCTCCAACAGGTTGCAAACTATATGAAAAACGAGAGAATTTCTCCAATGTATCCGCACTGTCTAACGGATTAAAAATTTCTCCATTCCCGGGATTTATAAGGCACGATGCACCGGCAAACTTTGAACACAACACCTTAAGACCAAAAATCAAAGCTTCATTAACAACTGCACCGAAGGTCTCTGACAGGCTGGGCAAAACAAATCCCGATACACAAGCATACCATCCAAAAAGCTCTTTTCCTTGGTATTTTCCGGGAAAAATAACCTTCCCTTCCAACTTTTTTTCATTAACAATGGTTTTTAACTGGTCCATGTCGCTGCCTTCTCCTACCAGTACCAGCAAGAAATTTTCTCTTTCGGCAAGAAAATTAGAAATTGTACTTATAAAAAGAGGCAATGCTTTTTCGGGAATAAAACGTCCCACGAATAAAATTGTTGTTTTCCCTTTCAACTGGAAATTCCGGATATGGTTAAGTGCAATTGACTCTATCTTCTCCTGATCTCTCCTTAGCCTCTCCGGTAATTGAAGTATGGGCGAAACGATCACCTGTTTTTTCTGAATCGAAAAACTCTCCTGATAAAAACGTGACACTTCTTCAGACATTACAACCAAAAAATCGAGATGTCTAACCGATCTATTCCTTATAAAAGCACGCAGAGCAGACTGTACATTTATACATATATCAGGGCTGTCATCAATAAATGATCCCACTTTTTGTCTGATAAAGCCTACAGTTTTCAATAAAATAAGATATTGGGTAGTGAAAGAATACTCATATCCAAAAATAATATCAGGTTTCACCTCTCTTATTATTCGATACATTCCGAAGCGGAACAATCGCCCCTTGTGCCGAAACCCTTTTAACAGGAATGAATTTTTGAAACGGCACTCTTCCTGCAACTTTCTATTATCGATATTAAAATTCCACAGTTTATCTAAAAGAAAAACCACTTCCAAATCAAACAGCTCACCCAGAGCATTTAGCTGATCTATTCTGTACGGTGCAAGAGCAGGGTGAAAAATTAATATTTTCTTCTTTTTAATCTGTTCTTTACCTGTCATAACAGTGAAGAATTATTTTTTAAAATAATCCCATAAAAATGGGAATAACGTTTTCATCCACAGCATAATGAATGAGTATGGCAAAAACATCGGAAAATGTTTTCTGATATAATAGATATACTCGTCATAGGCAAGTCCCTTTGGACTTTTCATATAAGCTATTCTCTCTTTTAGTGGTATTGTACAGCTCAACCAGTTTTTTCCATGGTCATCGTTACAAACGCCACATACATTAGGTGCCAGAAATATTGGGATACTTCTTTTAAGCGCCTGCAAAGAATAGTCAAAGTCGGCAATACCATGAGTGAAATGGTAGTCAAAAATTCCAATTCTATCCACCACCTCTTTACTTACCCACAATACGTTGGCGTTGACTACATCGCACTTTTGAGGTTGTTCAACAGGTGTAACTATTTGCATCCTTACAACTATCTTTTTGTCCTTTACTCGGTAGCCGCCGTAAGATACCATTCCGGTCTTTTCATCCACGGTAGCTCCGGAATATATACCGGCTTTACCTGTTACTGAAATCGAATAGGCTTCAGCCTTTAGCAGATTGTTGAAAAAACCGGAATAGAGTTTCACATCATCATTTATAAGAAGATAGGCATCGTAGGACTTCTCTTCCATGGCTGTTTCCCATGCCAGGCGCATGCCACCAGCCCAGAACAGTTTTCCGTCACCTCTTGCCATGTGTACACCCGGGAACAGCAACATTACAGCCTCTGCCGTGCCGTCAGTAGAACCATCATCGATAAGAAAGATATCCAGCACATATCCGGTTGGTATATTTGCATTATACAGCGAAGAGAGGCAGGTAAGCGTCTTAACTTTTCTGTTGTGGCATGTCAGCAATACTGCTATATTCCGGTGTTTCATATTTTCTTTTTTTTAACAGATATTGTTGAAGCCTGATATAACGGGCATCAAACATACCACGAGCCCAAATTAAAATATCTTTATCTGACATCTTCCTGAACGATTCGGAAAAGCACAATCCAATTATGATCATCAAAATAAAATAGTTTATATTGAATTGATTTACATCTTCTATCCATGAATAGAGCCATCGAAAAGCCACGTAAATACCCAACATACTCGCGAATATATTCTCCGATTTGTTTACAGCAAGATATGAAGCTCTGTAGAAAATAAGCAGATAAAGTATCACGCCCACCACGCCTGTCCATGTAAACACGTTTGCTAAACCTATTTCGTTAGCCAAACGCTCATCTCTGCCGGTCAATTCGGCTTCAATTACTCCAAAAGTGTCTGAATCATTTCCACGTGCCGGTGTGCGTCCCAACAACCAATAGTTGTTGTTTACAGCTGAATTCAGCACCTCAATATAAATAAATGTCCTGGTATCTGCCATTACATTAACTTCTACTCTGTTACCCTCTTCGTCGGTACCCATTGCAGAGTAAGTACCCCGTACATACTCATCGGTATTAAACACATTGAAAATACCTGCAACACCCATGATGAAAAGAAACAGCGGAGCTGTGAATAATGCAACGCGGGTTATTTCTAAGACTTTACGGGAAAGCTGTTTCCTGAAATAATATAATAGCAGTATTAACAGTGGAGATCCAAACTTTATTACATTGCTCCGCGCCCCCATATCGGCTAAAAAAACCACTGCCGTAACAATCAACAGGATTATTTTCTGGCGCCTTGTAAACACGGGCAAGAATAACAACAAAAAGCTGACCGGAATCAGATAGAATCCAAAGGCATCGGTTCTTATTATCATTGCAAAAATCAGGAACAGGGGCAAGGCATACTTCATATAAAAAGAGAGCAGCGACTGTACCACCATCTTGTTAGTAGCTGAAAAAATAACGACAGGCAACATTAGTGCCATGGCATTGCTAATCAAAGCTTTCCAATCCCAGTAAATTTCGGCTACAAATATTCCTCTTACTATACACACTGCATTCCAAAAAAGATAAATCCATACAATAAGTGTATTATCCTCGTTTTTTTTATCGAAAAAATAGAACCTCGAAAGGAAGAAAACAATCAGTATGAATATTGAAACTGCCCACCACAGAGCAGTATTGTTCAAAGAGGAGGCCATGGGAACACCTGGCTTCAAAAAGGGCAATACCGTATAAACCGTCATCAGAAATATGGTAACGGGAATAACATGGCTGACAATCTGTTTATTCACTGTACTCATTTAGTTTTATTTGAAAATATTAAACATAAAAAATATGATTATGATTGTGATTAGAGATGATATCGGTATAAATGCTCATATACTGATCAATTATATCCTCCACATTATGCCTTTTTTCTGCAATTATCCGCGCATTTTCACTTATTTTTAATGCCAGCATATCATCCGAAAACAACCGGTCAATCTGATATGCCATCATCACAAAGTCACCCGGAGCAAAATATAGTGCGCTTGTTTCATCTTTTACTATTGAAGTCACACCACCAACAGAGGAAACGACAGAAGGGGTTCCAACCATCATTGCTTCTCCCAGCGAGTAAGGGCTATTTTCAAGGAAGGAGGGTAAAGCAAAGAGATGGGCTTTTTTATATTCATTGGCCATTTCTTCCGAACTAAGATTTTTAAGCAGCACTACATTTCTTTCCAAACCGTGACTAACAATCTCTCTTTTCAGGAATATATCATAGTCTTTCGATATAAATAGATCAACACATCTCGAAGAGTTCTCCCGTATTAATGAAAATGGGGCAACCAGTTTTATATCAGGATATTTATTTTTTAATATATCGGCAGCTTTTATAAGTGTATGAAAACCATTTAACGGATAAACCGAAGAAGAGACAAAGATTCTATGCTTTTCGCAAAAGCGGATGTCCCAGTGAGTATTATAGAAAGGAAAGCGTAACAACTCTTCACCATGATAATATAATGCATTCGGGTTGTGGATGTAAACATATGCTTTGTCCCATAAAGTGCGGCCGATAAAATATTTGTTTATCCTGAAAATTTCTTTTTCAATTAGCGGGTATTTTTCCCATTTTTTTAATACTCCATCCACCCCGCCTCTTCCAAATATGATTTTTAAAGACTTGCTCCTTTTCACGCTTGCATCTGCCATACTCTGTTTCATAAAGGAAAGCCATGGTGATACAATAGCTTGTATTGAACAGACAATGGGAATCCTTTCATCCACATATTTGCGAAGCAGGCCAAAATTTATCTCCGTACCGTGTACATGAATAATATCGGGGTTAAAATCATTAATTGCATTTATATACTTGTCAATTAGTCCTTTGTTCATATTAGTCATGACCTCCTTTTTGCCGATATTGACAGAGTAGTATGCAACATTTTCAATCTCCTGTTTCTGCTCTTTCCCGTCAACAATAGGGATTACCGCTCCCAGCTTTACATTTTCCTGATGATAAATACTGTAAAACAATGGTGCTATCCAAAATCGCCCTTTTGTTGTCCTGCCTTTTACTTTGGGGAAGAAAAGCTCAAAAACATCGACTGTGATCCATAAAATACGCATACAAGAATTGTAATTTATTTGACTTTAGAATCTGTTGCTGTTACAGTTATTCCAATTTATACCAGTCCCTGGGGGGACGGAAGGATGCGAGTCAAATCTGTAGCAAATGCAATTATAAAACTCACACAGGAGCATAAAAATCCGTACAATGAGAGTACTATCCATATCATTTTTTAACTTAAAACACCTCATATTTTCTTACAGGTTTATTTCTTTTAATTTGAATAAAGTTGATAAATTCCTGATGCATTTTTATTCAGGTTGTAGCTATTTTTCACCAGCTCTAATGCCCTGTGTGATAGTAATTGCGAAAGTTCCGGATGTGTGTAAAGATAAATCACAGTCTCCGCCAACAGGTTGTAATCCTCAGCTATCAACATGCAGTTTTTTCCTGTCTTATTGAAATCACACAAACCGGCTACGTCATACAAAATTGCAGGTACACCACATGCCATCGCTTCAATGGTTGTAATTGATATCCCTTCATATTTGCTGGTCATCACATATATATCAGCTGCTACAAGAAACATTCTTACCTCTTTTCTATTTCCACAAAAACGAACGTTATTCCTCACTCCTAATCCTGCGGCCAGTTCAATTTCCACTTCTTCCATGTCCCCTTTGCCCAGATGAAGGTATAGTACCGAAGGATGTGATAAACATATTCTTGGAAGTGCCATTATAATGTCAGAATGCCTTTTTATGGGACTGCATTCGCCTATGGAGATTAAAACAAGTGCCTCCTCAGGTATATTCAGCTCCCTCCTTACCTGTTTTTTCTCTTCAATGCCTGCCGGATAGAAACGATTCAGCCCATACCAGTTATTAATTTTTATCGTGTTGTTATGGTATTTTTCCAACTCATGTTCATACACTGAATCACTGATACTTTGGAACTTACAGCCAAATATTTTTTTTGCTGTCCACCGCTGTATCAGATGCAACGGATAACTGTAAAAATGAGAAGTAAAAACACTATGGAATGTAAACACTGAACGTATTCCTGCCAACCATGAACAAAATGCTATTTCCCACATTATCGCGCTTGTATGAATATGAATTACATCAAATTTTTCTTTCTTGATGAAACTGGTAAAGGAGGCCCAATAAAGCAGGCGTGACAAATAATTTCTCCTGGCAGGATAAGGATTATGGACCACCTTATAACCTGCGTTCTCAAAATGAACAGAGTATTCACCCACTACAGGTGCTGTGGCCATAACTGTCAGATCACACCCTTTTTCCCTGAAAAAAGGAGCTGCATCGACATACATTATCTCTGCTCCTGAGAATTTAAGTTCGTGGAGTATTTGTACTACTTTCATAATGGAGTTTTATTATTTCGGAATAAATTGATAAATATTGATCGGTGACTTTTTGCACATCATGGCGTCTCCGGGCTATCTCCCTGGCATTATTACTAATTTTCACCGCAAGATTATCGTCATCAAAAATTCTGCCGATTTGAAAAGCCAGGGAAGCGTGATCACCACAAGGAAATAACAACGAGCTCTCATTGTCGCTTACAATGGAAATCACACCACCTACCGGGGCTACAACAGAGGGGGTTCCAATCATCATGCTTTCTCCTAATGAATTAGGGCTATTTTCGATAAAGGAAGGAAGTACAAAAACATGTGCTTTACAATATTGAATTGCCATCTCCCCGGCGCTTAATTTTTTTTGAAAAATGACATTATCCTCTAATTTTAATTTTTTTATTTCACTCTTGATATAATTGTCATAATCCTCGGCCATCATAAAATCCTTCACTCTTGATGACATTTGATCAATTGATGAAAGCGGTGCTACAACTTTTACATGTGGGTAACGCTTTTTCAATATAGCTAATGCATGCAGCAAAACATGAAACCCTTTCAGCGGGTATGCTGCGGAAGATACAAATATTCTGTATCGTTCACACTGGTCAATACTCCACGAAGAACTGTAAAACTGTGAACGCAAGAGCTCTTCCCCGTGAAAAAATTCAGCTTTTTCATTAAACTCCATTAAACAGGCTTTATCCCAGGTGGTTCTGCCAATAAAGTAATGATTTAATTTGAATATATCTTTTTCAATATCACTGTATTTTTCCCATTTTCTTATGCTACTATTTACTCCTCCACGACCCATCCTGTTTTTTATTGATCTGTATTTCCCGATATTGATTGACGAAACACTCTGTTTTAAATAGTCAAGACAGGGAGTAATTATCCCCTGTATGGAACAAACAACTGCTATATTCGCATCAATGTATTTACGCAAAAGGCCAAAATTATTTTCTGTCCCGTGCACATGAACAATATCAGGCTTAAAATCATCAATTGCAGACATGTAACTGTTTACCAGCCTCTTGTTCATCTTTGTCTTATTTTCGTTTTTATCGATACCGACAGAATAATATGTTACATCATCTATTATCTGTTTTTGTTGCTTACCGCCTATCACCGGGGTAACTGACCCCAGCGTTATATTTGTTTTTTTCTGAATTGAATAAAACAGCGGTGCAATCCATGATCCCCCTTTAGTGGGTTTGCCCTTGACAAAAGGGAGGAACACTTCAAATAGATCATGTGTAATCCACAGAACGCGCATACTATTATCTTTACATTAATATGATTTTACACCATAAAACCTCACATACCAGTAGAAAAGGCTGAATTTTCGTAAAATAGAGTTTCCTTTCCAACCCTTAATCCCCTTATACTTAAACTGCAACCAGCTCTCGTAACAGACCGACATGTCGAGGGGATTAAAAATACTCAGGTTTCTTCTCCGGTATTTCCTGAAAATTTCTAAAGCCTCATTTTCACGCAACATTTCTGCTTTCATGCATCTAGAAATAGAGTCGCGGTGAATCCTGTAATCAACTGTAGCCTTGTTCAAGTAATGCACCTTTATCCCTTTTTCCGTAACTTTGAAAATAGTAACCATATCTTCATATATCCGGAACTCCTCATCGCAATACCCCACCAGCTCCATTACCTCTCTCCTGTAGAAAAAAGTTGGTGAATTCAAAAACGCAGGCCAGCGTGAATATGCCTTAAGCTGCTTCCCGGCTGACGGAATATTAACAAAAAAAGACAATCCCTCATTCACGACCCGTTCATGTATTAAAACACCATTTTCATCTATTTCGCGAATATCTGAAACAACGAAAGAGGCATCAGGGAAGCGTCTTACATATTCCATATTGTCAGAAATACAATTTTTTATAAGTATATCATCTCCAGAAATTATTTTAACCCATTCTCCCTGCGCAGCTCTTAAACCGCGGTTGCAGTTAGCCGGAATACCGCTGTTTTGTAAAACGGTAATCATTTTCGTTTTACTAAAACGGCCTTTATTACAATCTATCCAATTCGAACATAACTCTACTGTCTTATCGGTGGAGCAATCGTCAGATACAATCAATTCTATTTGCTGCCATGTCTGGGCTTTAATGCTTTCCAGTGTCTCTATAACGTATTGGGCACTGTTATACGTGACGAGCACTACCGAGACCAAAGGAGTCTCTTTTAAATTCATCTGTATCTTTTTTATTCGTTGCATAACCTTTTGAATGATCTTCCAGTATGAATTTTCCTTTTCTGTCATTTCTTTTATACTGATTATGTTTTCTAATGAAAAGCATTAATTGCATTAACAACAGTATCTGCCTCTTCATCCGTTATCACCTGGCTGATTGGCAAGCTTACAACCTCTCTGTGTATTTTTTCAGTAATCGGGAAACAGAGACTGTTCCACTCTTCGTAAGCCTTTTGCTTATGAGGTGGAACCGGATAGTGTATAAGCGCTTGAACACCCAGGCTATTCATAAATTGAATCAATTCGTCGCGGCGTTCCGAACGAACGACAAAAAGATGAAAAACATGGGCATCCCAGTCGTTTATCACGGGTAGAATAACTTCCGGCTGAGTTATGCAATCGAGATAGTATTGGGCTATCTCTTTTCGCCTTTGATTATCTTTATCCAGATGAATTAGTTTCACATTTAGGATAGCAGCCTGAATTTCATCCAATCGACTGTTATAACCGTGATACTCAAATATGTATTTCTTTCGAGAACCGTAATTGGCAAGAGTCCTCACTTTTTCTGCTAAGTACTCATCGTTGGTTGTTACTGCCCCGCCATCACCAAGAGCTCCCAGATTTTTTCCAGGGTAAAAGCTGTGTCCTGCTGCATCGCCCAAAGAACCGGTTCTGTTGCCGTTGAACTTACAACCGCATGCCTGTGCATTGTCTTCTATTAATTTAAGGTTGTACCTCTTGCATAGCTCCTCCACTTTATTTGTATATGCACACTGTCCGTACAGATGAACAATCATTATTCCCTTGGTTTTTGGGGTTACAGCAGCCTCTATTTTCGTGTCGTCAATCTGATAATTCCCTATATCCGGCTCAACCAAAACAGGCACTAACCGGTTATCGGTAATGGCTATAATAGAAGCGATAAACGTATTGGCTGGAACAATAATTTCATCACCTTCACTCATCACCCCCATCTCTATATAAGCACGTAAAATTATTCTTAAAGCATCGAGGCCGTTGGCAACACCCACACAATATCCGGTACCAATATATTCAGCATAATTTTTTTCAAATAAACCGGTCTCTTCACCCAGCAGATACCAGCCCGAGTCTATTACACGCGAAGCAGCCTGATGTATTTCGGCAGAATACTTCTGCGTTAATTTCTGCAAATCAAGAAATTTTATCATGTCAACCGTTTTTCAACCACACCTTGTTCATCTTATATAAAACACTCACATACAAGACAATATAATTACCATCACCTGTCATTTTAAAGTTTCCGGCTTACCCCGCTTGTTTGACAAATTATTTTTATACTCCTTAAATTGCTTGTAATCTCTTATATAATCATCATCTGAATATTCAGTCGATGCCAATACCAGACAAACAGAACCGGAAGAGAAGTTATCCAGCTCTCTCCAAATGCCCGGCACTATTAACACTCCTCTGTAAGGCCTGTTGATGGTAAAGGTCCTTTTTAATTCACCATCATCAACCGTCACATCAAAACTTCCGCTGGCCGCAACAATCAACTGATGTAGTTTCTTATGCGCATGCCCGCCCCTTGACTCACCACCGGGTACATCATACAGGTAATAAACACGCTTTACTCTGAAGGGTATGGTTTTACCGTTCTCTACCACACTTATATTCCCTTTCTCGTTGTGATGTTTATCAATTTCAATTATTGAACAGTCGTATATGTTTGTCCTTTTCATTATAATTCTTTAAATGTCGGTAATTGAATGCTCTCCAAAAAATATACATTCGAATTATTTATCAGGTTATTAGTTCTTTTGTCAGTTCTTTAAACAGAGTATAATCATAAATATAGTCTTTCATGTCAAATTTGATGGAAGCAAGTATGAGAGCTAACGCATTGGTCGAAAAATTTTGCATTTGTCTCCACACTCCTTTTGGTACATACAGGCCATAGTATGACCTGTTGAGAGTATATATTTTTCTCTCCTCCCCATTATCCAGAATCACATCAAAACTACCTGAAAGTGCTACAATAAATTCCTGATTGCGCTTATATGCATGTCCACCTCGTACCTCTCCCCCCGGAACATCATAAATCCAATAGGTACGCTTTATCTTAAATGGAATATTTTTTATCTCTTCTATGACTGAAAGGTTTCCCCTTCTGTCAAATTTTTTAGGAAGTTGAATTATGTTTGCGCCATTGAGCTCCATTATGCCTGAAATTTATAATCGAATCACATATTATTTGCTTAACTTTTACATCTGTTCATCCAATTAGCATATAGCTATAATATCCAGCTTCATTGAAAAATTAATATGAACTCATAACATATGCGACAATTGAACTATTCATTAATACCCATATCCATATTTTTTACTAAATCCATATCTGTACTCCATTGAGTTCATGTTAACAGAGTTCAGCACAAAATATATTTTCTTTAACCTGTTCTCACGGTAAAACCTGTCTGCATCGCCAATATATTTTTTAGGCGTATATCCTGAACGGGCAACGTAGAGGTTCACATCTGCAAGCCGGTTCAATACAAATCCGTCTGATACCTGCCCCAACGGTGCAGTATCAAGAAATATGAAATCATATTCGCTCTTATAATTGTTTATCAACTCATCCAGCATTGATTTCGACAAAATCTCATTAGGATTAGGAGGAACCGCTCCAGCAGTAATTACATACAAATTAGGATGAATACCGGAAGGTTTTACAAGCTCATTTCTATCTAAAATACCTGATAAATAAAGTGTAACTCCTTTCTTGCTATCTAATCCAAGAATTTTGGCAAGCTTAGGTTTTCTGATATCCAGCTCAATGATCAACACGTTTTTATCAAGTAGTGCCAGGCTCATGCCCAGGTTGAGAGTAGCAAACGTTTTTCCGTCACCGCTTATTCCCGACAATATGTTTATAACCTTATTATCACCTTCAATAACAAATAAAAGGTTTGCCCTCAACAGCCTTATCATTTCATTAAAACTGTCGTTGCAGTCTTCTTTCACTGCAATTATCTGCGATTGAACCGATTTTGGTATCTCTCCAAGTACCGGTATAGAAGAGATTTTTTCAATATCCTCCCTAGTGTCTATCTGGTATCTTAGCAGATCTCTGATTTTAATAACCACTACGGGAAATATTGATCCGATGACAAAAAATAAAAAAAAGATAATTTTCTTGTTTGGCGAAACTATCCCCAACACACGTATATTATCAATAATCCTTGAAGTAGGTTCACCAGTAGTCATATTCATATATCTCTCTTCTTTTTTCTGAAGAAGATAGAGGAACAACGCTTCTTTGATGTTTTGCTGACGTATAATATCGGAATAGACACGTTCCTGGCGTGGTATAGCCCGTATCCTGGCATTGCTTTGAGAATATAAGGCATTGATATCGCGCTGCTGTATAACAAGGTTATTCATCTCGTTTTGCAGTCCTGTTTTAACAGAGTTGAAAGTTGATTCAATCCTGTTATTCAGGTCTATCATCGACTGGTTGCTTCCAGAGGCTATGCGCGCTAGTTTATTCCTCTCCAACACCAAATTGTTATACGCGTTAATCTGTGCATTCAAAACCTCGCTTTTTATACCCGGATTGGCAGGTATAAGCTGATTATGATCGTTCCTCTGCTGTACATATTTATTAAGATCAGATACAATTGCATATTGCGATTCAACCTCCATCTTCCTTTGTCTCATATTTGCCGACTGAACATTAAAGAGATCAGCCTGTGAAGAAATATCGGTCAACCCTTGTGACTGCTTGTAATCCTGCACCTGAGACTCCATTTCGCTTAGTTCATTGCTAAGTTTTGTGAGATGTTTATCAATAAGTATTGCTGTTTTTTCAGCCAGCTCCATCTGCTCGTTTATTACCTTTTCATTAAATGTCTCGATGTATTCTTTTAAAAAGGTCCTTCCCAATTCACCATTCATGCATTCCAGAGAAAGTGTCGCTACCGATGATGTTTTCGATGTCAGCTCTATCTCAAGGGCATTTAGAAACTGATCGGCAACATTCACCGGATGGTTTATCTGAAGTCGTATGACCATGCTTTTTTCTGGAACGGCATTACCCTTTAACACATTTATTTCACCAAAAGGCAGATTAGCGGTACTGTTGGCAAAAGTTCCACCGACATAATATTTTTTCCCTTCATGCATACCTGAAAAAAGATAATGCCCGTCACTGTTTACCCGAACATCTAATTCGATGTTATTCGTCATATTATTCAGAATATTTTCAGGGATCACTATTATTATGGGGCATTGTTTCCCGTAAATTACTTTCGATCTTAAATATGTAAGTTTTGGAAAAACCTTATCAATTCCTGTTTGATGAATAAACTCAAATGGATTCAGTTTTGTATATGTAACATACAGATTCAGCTTCCTGACAACACTCTCTACAATCAATGATTTTTTTAGTATCTCTATCTCATTATCTACATTGTTTTTTCTGTTTACTACCCCCATCTCTCTAAAGATGTTCATCTCGGTTAACCCCCCTTTTTGGTCGTCTTTGAATAGTATTGAAGTCGCCACCTTGTATTTAGGCAACGTTATATAGATATAAGATACTGCAATGGCCAGAGATAATATTATCGAGAGCAAAAACCATTTCCAGTAAGACAGATATTTCATTATAATATCAATCAGATCGATCCTCTTTTCTGCAAGCGCCGAAAATTCCTCTTCAACTTCAGAATATTTATACATTGTAAAGCTGTAGTATAAATGTGGTTATAAAATATTCACCTCAACAATCCGAAAATTGTTGTAGTCATAGTTATCAGAGAGATCAATACCGACAAAGTAGAAATCCTGAAAGATTCAGCGGCTCCATATTTTGAAGAATTTGCCTTCGACTTGTTGGGTTCGACATACACAACATCATTTTGCTCCAAAAAAAATGCGGGGGAATAAAACATGTTTTTATCAGTCAGATTAAGCGTGTATATAATTAGCTCTCCATTTCCATCATCCCTTAGCACTTTCACATTATCTCTGCGTCCGTAAATAGTCATATCGCCCGCCATTGCCAATCCATCTAAGATTGTCATCCGGCCGCTCATTGATTCATATTTCCCCGGCCTGAGAACTTCACCCATTATATTGACCGAATAATTAACAATTCTGACAGTGACAACCGGCTTCTCTTCAGTGAAGAATGGAGCAAGCAGATTGTTGATATGCAATTCCAGCTCTTTGGTATTTAACCCTTCTACCTTCAGAGAGCCCAAAGATGGAAAATTAATTTTTCCATCGCTGTCCACCAAATAGTTTTGAAGCACTGCCTGGGAGTAGAACGTACCGCCAGTTTCAGTTTGCGGTGTAAAAAGGTTGTATCTTCTCGATGCGGCAGGTTCACTGCTAACAACGGTGATAGACAGAATATCTTTAGGTTTTATTCTCGCATCGTGCCCGTTACCGTTACTGCCGGGTAAAGTCATTATCTGCTCAATATTCTGAAAATATGAAATATCCTTAACTTGAGAACAAGATATGGATATCATAATTAATATCAGAGTGTAAATAATTTTATTCATTTCAATAGAAGTTAGAAACACTACATAAAACACGCTTTATCACACTAGGAAAATATCAGGATCGAATTTTAAAATGATAATGTTTCAGCCTAAATATTATTTTCCACATAAATGTTATTCCCGAATAAAAGAAAAAGTACGTTGCATTGTTCTTAACTAAATTAGTTAAGTGCTGCAAATATATATTTTCAATTTATCGTTATTATTAAAATTTTAATTACATAATATTACAAAACAGATGGAATATATTTCATAAACGACTG
>ENA-UOOI01000234-UOOI01000234.1-fermentation-metagenome-genome-assembly--contig:-NODE-234-length-71314-cov-9.923266_pt1 | contig 71314 bp, 72 predicted proteins | sample MGYA00245779_ERZ724027 | MGnify/ENA primary metagenome ERZ724027 (study PRJEB28704, sample SAMN03018318) | fermentation metagenome | biome: anthropogenic terrestrial biome; feature: soil; material...
TCTGGGACATAATCAAATGCGGTATACTAAGACATTATCACAATTAAATCATAATTCTCAATAAATTTCTACATTTTTTATTGACAATTGTGTAAAAAATAATTATAATAGTTATTGCATGCGAAAGTGGCGGAATTGGCAGACGCGCACGTTTAAGGGGCGTGTGATTCAATCGTACGGGTTCAAGTCCCGTCTTTCGCACCAAAATAATTTGCAGATATTGAAAAATCAAAGATGTAATACATCTAAAGTGTAATGAGTTTAAACATTAAAAATGTTATAAGCTTGTTGCACTTTTTTATTTTGCCTTATCTCAGAAAGTGGGTGGCAGAAAAATAGATATTGATTTATAAGTATAAATGTGATATATTTGTCTCATATGTTGAACTGATATTTTGAATTACGAGGATGTGATTTATAGTGAATGAAAAAAATAAAATGTTTACTGCGTTATTTTTTATTGTTTGTACCATTATTCCTATGTTCTTTGCAACTGTGAACTGGTATAATACTTACGGCCGTGGACTTGAATCAGGGGAAATTAACCCTGCGGCAGTATTGGTTGTAGGTTTGATCTCTCTTTTGATGATAGCTGCTGCTGTTTTTAAATTATTCCCTAAAATCAAGGATGAATTATTTAGACTAAATGTGTTAAAAGCTTCTATGATAAGTTTTATAAGCTGTATTATTGGAATTATCATAATAATATCGGCATTGTCTTTGAATGCTGTATTTAATTTTATAGCAGCTTTATTGATTTTGTACTTTTCAATTATAGCAATTTTTGTATTGTCATTTTTTTATTTCGAGGGGAATTGAAATGAAATTAATAACGACGATTAAGCAGCATAGAAAATTGAATAATATTACTCAGGAGGAGTTGGCACAGATGGTCAATGTTAGAAGGGAAACCATACAAAGACTGGAAAAAGGTTATTACAATCCATCCTTAAAGCTTGCATATGATATTTCAAAGGCTCTCGATACTTCAATAGAAGAATTGTTTTTATTTAAATAGTATATGAAAATATAACTGGAAACCGAGATTTCCAGTTATACAAAATTTTTCTGCAGTCTTCAAAAAATTAAAAACATTTTTTTGAGTCAGCTTTATCCTGGACATGGACAAGAGCTTCTCCAAAACGTTGAAAATGAACTATTTCTCTTGCCCATAGAAATTTGAGGACATCTATTATATCGGGATCATCTGTTAAAGTTATTAAGTGTTCATAAGTTGTTCTGGCCTTTTGTTCCGCTGCCATGTCTTCGTGGAGATCCGTCACTGGATCTGCAGTGGCAGTTATATAAGCGGCAGTCCAGGGAAAACCGCTGGCATCCTGCCAGTAAAGTGCACGCCCATGTTGGACAAAATGGCTGCCCAGGCCTGCTTCTTCCAATTCACATACAGTGGCATTTTTCGTAAGCTGGTATATCATAGCACCTATTATCTCCACGTGTGCCAGTTCTTCCGTACCGATATCATTAAGTAAACCTTTAGTTTTGCCTGTGGGCATAGTATAACGCTGGTTTAAATATCTCAGGGCGGCACTTAATTCTCCGTCAGGGCCGCCGTATTGGGCAACCAAATATTTAGCCATTCGTATATCTTTGCTTTTTATTTTAACAGGATATTCTAATTTTTTCTCATAAATCCACATATATGGAACCTCCTAATTTCCAGTTTCCCATGGCCAGGGTTCATTTGTCCAGGACCATGGGTATTCGCTTTGACTGAGCCCAAAGTTGGCAAGCATTCCAAAATTTGCTTCATATTCTCTTTTTAGATACATGAGCTGCTTTGACAGGGTATTGTAGTCGGCAAGGGCCTTTTTATTATCGGGGAAATTATCTAGATAAATATTCAAATCCACTGCAGCAAATTCCACTTGCCGTATTTTATCTAGTAATTTTTTACGATCTTTCATATATTTATTTCCTCCTATTTTATATTAATTGCTTGGATAAGGTATAACCAAATTAGGAAATACGGTGCCTTTTTTCAATGCCGTATTCAAAGGGAGCAAACCTATATAGGGCTGCATCGGTACGTAGGCCTGTGCCAATCTTTTACCTGGTCCGGCCGAAAACATGGAAGGGATCATATATTCTCCAGGATTCATATAGGGAACAAAATTCGAATGCACTATTTTCACCTCTTATATTCTCTTTACAATGATAATATATTCATTATGGGCAATTGTGTTAACGTCGGTTAGATGTGTGAGTGCTGTTCTAAATATTTTTTATAAGGTATAAAAATATCCTTTGTGATGCAAAATAGGTCTGGAGGTGTTTTTATGTCGATAAGTTTAACAAATAAGGAAAGATTACTTCTGGAGGATCAGAAAAGCCATGAGGGAATGTGCATAAGCAAGTATACAAATTATGCCAGTCAGGCGAAGGACCCTCAATTGAAACAATTATTTCTAAACAATGGTTCTACCGAGCAGGAACATCTGAACAGTGTGAATTCACTTTTAAATGGGCAAGTACCTGATCTGAACAGCAGCCAGCAGCCCAAACCAAGTTTGAATGTGAATTCGGGTGCTTCTTCATCACATGCAGGTATGTCTCAAGTTAATGACGAAGATATGTGTAAGGATATGCTCATGACGGAGAAATATGTTTCAGGTACATATGATACTTCAATATTTGAGTTCAGGGATACGAACGCCAGGGATGTATTGAACCATATTCAAAAAGAAGAACAGCAGCATGGTGAGTCCATCTATAAGTATATGGAAAGTAAAGGTATGTATAAAGCTCAATAACATTGAAAAAGCCGCCTTTGAAATTTTATAAAAGGCGGTTTTTTATTGCAGGTTTATACCCATTGCTGTGAATATTTTTATCTGGGCCAGCTCTTCCTGCGATAAATTGTCCAGCTGATAGGATCTGGAGTTTCCAGTTTTGGCCCACAGTGCAAAGTGTTCGCAGTTATTTTGCAGGAGGTTGTAACTTCTTTCTCCAAGTCTTGTTTTTGCCCTCCTTACAGTTTCCCCAGGATTGAATTCCACATTGCTCTTTACATTTAAAATAAAGTAATTTTCAGGTCTAAAATAAGGAGTCATATCCGTTTCCCTTATCCGGGCATCTTTTGCACTGCCCGTATTGCTGCAGTAGTGAATGACCCTGTTATTGCCGATATATATTCCATAATGGTTGTATTTGTATCCCAGGAAATTATCAGTTGTCCCTACTATATCTCCGTATTTTGGTGCCCTCATGATTTTTGACAGCTTAGAGGAATTGTCGGAATTTACTTTAAAGCACAGCTTTTTATCCTTTTTCAACTTATAATTTTTAAAATGTAGATTTGCGGACAATGTTACGTTGATTTTACTGTTGTCCAGGAATCCGTCCATGGGAGGGTTTATGAGTAGAGTTCTTCCATTGGCACCGGGAAATATATATACGTCTATGTTATCGTTGTTTTTGTATTTTACGGATATATTTTTTAAATTGGAATTATTCCATACAATTTTGCCTTTCAGGGGTATCTGGATTTGGCTGTATTTGTAGATATTCACTTCCCTGTTTTGATATATATAGATCCAGCATAAGGAAAATGCCACCGCAGTTATTATAAATATAGATATCAATTTTATAAGAGAGAATTTTTTCATTTAATAACACCCTGCTTTATATTTTAGTTGCCTTTCTTTGGGAACCATCCTTTAGATACCCTTTTCCTCTGCTTGAATAGTTCCAGTATGCTCCACAGTGAGGTAAAACCCAAAATCCCCAGAAGTCCGGATACTACAGTGTTCCTGCTGAACAGTGAAAAAGCTATGCTTATACAGCCTACCAATAAAAATAAAGGCCATATTTTTGTTCCAAAGTGATATTCACCTTTTATTACAATTATATGGCCGATGCCGGTTAAAACCAGCATGAAAATGCCAATAACGAGTCCATAATAATTAAACATCAGTGTACCTCCTGTATTAAATATAATAGCATTATATCTTTTTTATGTATATTTTTTTATTGGCATTGATGGATACTGTAATTTTTATATGATATAATAGCTGTAACGTGTTTCAGTTGTAGAAATTATTGTTTTGAACCGGGTGGTACAATTAGTCTGACTTTGTCTTTTATAAAATTTTTCTGACCATAGTTCGTGTATATATTGGCATAAATGTCATTTATGGAATTTGGTATTATCCAGCTGCCTTTTAATTTTTTCATCCTGTATTCTGCTATTTTTTCATATTTGGGATTTTCATTGGCAGTAGGTATAATTTCCACAGATTTACTGTTAAAACTCTGCAGGTCCCGATTTTCATTGTCTCCTGTATTTATTATACAGGTTTTGGAGTTTTTATTTTTCACTTCTCTCACATAGCTGTTTTTACCTGAAGATGAAATTGGGACTAAGTTTTTAGTTTCAAGTACTTTATTTGTAATACTTGTTTCTTTAGGTGCAGACATCCATATTAAGGGCGGGATGATGAACAGTACAAAAAGTGCCGTTATGCACATGGCGGTTATATTTGAAATCATATTTTTTGTCCAGTATTGTAATAGTTCTCTTTCACTGTAATTTTTATTTGATATTCTTTTGCCCTGCTTGTAAAATAATTTTATTCCCAGTGACAGTGCCAGAAATCCTGAAAGGTATAAGAAAAAAATCATAGCTGCTCTCTCCTAATATCAATATAAACTTCATAATAGATCTTACCAGAAAAGACTTAAAAAATATATATTTAATTTAACAAAATTTTCACTTAATTATAAAATGCTTGTTAAAATTTGTGCTCTGCAGGAGGAGGTATTTTAATTTGGAATGTTAAAGGTAATTGGAATTATAATTTTGATAATTTTAATGTTTCTGGCTTTGATGGTATTATGCAGTATGAATTATAAATTTGAATTTGTATTGGAAGAAAATACGCCTAGATATAACTTCAAAATTGAGCTGCCTTTGGCAATTATCTCTCTTGCAGGCAGGGGAAAGGGAAGAAAACTAGAATTATCTGTAAGGGTGTTTTTTATTGTGAAAAAAATACCTGAAAATTTCATAGAACACTGGCATCAGAAGTCAAATGATAAAAGGCCCAGGCATAATGCCCTGAGTAATATAAAAAAATTTTTTACGTATAGGAAGTCTATAGAGAAAATTCTATATATAGTTAAACCTAAATATGTTAAAATAAAGGGAGTTTATGGCTTGGGAAATCCGTATATTACTGGAATATTGGGGGGGATTTTTGCTATAATTGAAAGTATAGTACCACAGAGTTCAGTAAATATAAGACCGGATTTTTGTAACAAGGTATGTAATATGAATGTAGAAATTAAAGGGGATTTGAAAATTATATCCTTGATTTTTATAATTTTTAAAAATTTTATAATGGGAAATGCAGAAAGAGAGACCCGCAGGGTGCATAGAGTAAAGAGCCGTAGATTTGAAAAGACAGGTGAAGTGAAAGCTGGCTGATATTTAATATATAAGGGGTGATAATATGGATATTAAAGAAAATACTGAGGCACTATTTTCACAGTTGGAAAACTTTTTGAAGACAGAGACGGTTGTAGGCAAACCTATAAAAGTGGAAGATGTAACGTTGGTTCCATTTATAACCGTCAATTTCGGGTGTGCTACTGGAGGAGGCGGACAGGGAAGCGGCGATGATAAAAAACAGGAAGGCTCTGGAGCTGGCATGGGTGCAGGTGCAAAGATAACGGCAGATGCCGTACTTGTAATAAAAGATGATACAGTTAAAGTTCTTCCTATTAAAAACAAGGATAATTTGGATAAGATAATAGAACTGGTTCCAGAAATAGTCAAAAAAATAGGTATAAAGAAAAATAAGGGCAAGGAAGAAAACGGCAAAGCCAAACCATAAGTACTTTCATATTTTAAAGACTCTTTTTAAATGTGAATTTCAATTTTGTCTCTGAAATGAGTACGGATAGAAATATTATGCCGCAGCCTATTGCCATATTCAGTGTGAATATTTCGTTTAAAAATATCAGAGATATAATTGCACCAAATACGGATTCCAGTGAGAGCAATATTCCTACGTGATTGGGATTGGCATATTTTTGAGCTATATTCTGAATTAAAAATCCTATCATGGTACTGAAAACCACTAAATAGAAAATAGGGAATATGGCATCATGATGTATTCCTGAAAAAGGTGGTTCAAAAATAATTGCAAATAGGAGAGAAAATATTCCTGCAAACAGCATCTGCACTACAGACAATATTATTGGATTGGATTTCCTTGCAAAACAGGCTATTGAAATTATGTGCGATGCAAATAAAACAGCAGATAAAAGTGTCAGCCAGTCTCCCACATTTATATTAAGCTGCATGCCGGGCTTGAAGCTCAATATTGCTATGCCTGTGAGGGCGATTACGGCTGATATCACTGCCCTATGTGTCGGTTTGTTTTTAAATATGGCCCAATATAGGAAAGGTAATATGATCACATACACCGAGGTTAAAAAAGACTGCTTGCTTGCAGTTGTGTAATTGAGTCCTATAGTTTGGGCTGTATAGGCTAAAAATAAAAATATGCCTATTATGGAACCTCGAATTATGTCTTCCAGATGTATTTTTATCATTATCTTAAAGAAGATAATTGAAATTAAAACTCCGGCGCAGAGAAATCGTATGGCCATCATGTAAAGTGGAGTTACATTGTTTAGAGCATCTTTTGTAGCTGCATAACCTCCTCCCCATAATAGGGCGGCCAGTAATAAAAATAAGTCTGCTGTAATTTTTTTTCTGTTTTTGTGGGCTTCCATAATTTTATACCTCTAATAATTTAAAAATCATCAAATACATTGTATTGATATTTGTGATTATTGTCAAATAATTTCAATCGATATAGGAGGCAATTTATGTATAAACTAGTATCTGCAGATATGGATGGAACTTTATTGAATGAAAATCATGTTTTGAGTGAGAAAACTGTAGAAGCAGTGAAAAAAGTACGAAATTTAGGTCTAAAAGTAATTCTGGTTTCAGGAAGGGAATTTAACGGGCTGAAAAATTTTTTAAAAGAGTTGAATTTAGATGATTTTGCAATATGCTTAAATGGAGCAAATCTATATAGAAAAAATAAATTGATTTTAGGTGAACCCGTTGACAACAGTGTATGCAGCAAAATCATACACATGGCCGAAGAAAATAATATCTACTGTATATTGTTTGATGAAAAAAAGGTTTATGTAGAAAAATTTACTGATTACATGAATTTAAATGACTATATAGCTTATTTCCGGATGGTGGGAAAATTATCTTCCTTTTTTAGAAATCAACCCATGTATAAAATAGTCCTTATGCAGGACAGAAATAAACTTTTGAAGATAAGGAAAAAGATTCTGGATGAATTTGGGGATAAAATAAATGCCAATTTTTCACTTCCAAATTATCTGGAAATATTCAGTAAAAAAGTGGACAAGGGAAGCATGCTTGAGAAGGTTGCAGAATATTATGGGATAAAGCAAAATGAAATACTGTCCATAGGAGACTGGGACAATGATATTTCTATGATAAAATATGCTGGATTTGGAATAGCGATGGGCAATGGTTCCACTGGATTAAAATCAGCTGCGGATTATATAACCAAAAGCAATAGAGAGGACGGGGCCGCTTATGCCTTGAAGAAATTTATATTGGATAAGGCATGATGCAGACTGCTGTGGATATGATTAAAATTTGTTTTTCAAGTATCATTATAGTGATAAATACATGTTTTAAAAATATATATTTCTTGTAACTATATACTGGAGGAGTTAATGGAAATGAACAGGAAAAGCCTTAATTTTAATATCAAAATACTAATTTTTATGGGATTTTTAATAACGGCGTACTTTTACATAGATAAACTTGAGGCACTCGTGTTGGTGCCCTGTATATTGTGTGTATGTGATGCAGTTTACATATTCATCAAGGTTAAGGACAGAATTGGACTTAGAGTTATATTTTTTTTAGGTACTGCCCTGGCGCTGATTTTTATATTACATACAATAGTGGTTTATGGTACATCCAACCCAATTCCTATAATTCTCATATTCATTATGACTAATTTATTTTTTTTGTACAACTTAATACTGTATTCTTTTAATAAATACGGTAAGCTCAGCCTTGTACTCATATTTTTAGGATGGGTTATATGTGATAGCATTCCAATACTTATGATAATGATTTTGTCTGCAGGGCTTTCCAGCTGATGGCAGATAGGTTTTTCAAGGTTTAGGTGAAGAAAGCAATTAAACTTCACTTAAACCTTAAAATTAAACTTACCTTATATTCCTGGTTATTTTTTTCAGGGTATCTATCAGTGTATCTACTTCATCATAGGTATTATACAAGCCGAAACTCAGCCTGACGATACCGGGCCTAAAATCATTGAAGTGGGTCTTAAAATAGTTTATTTCTTCAGGGGAAAGTTTCAACAGCCTTTGAACATAGGGATGGGCACAGAAACAGCCGCTCCTTACGGAAATTCCAGATAAATCTGATAGAAGTCTTGCAGTGGTCTCATGGTGCATGCCTTTTATATTGAAAGGGAGAATTGCAACTTTGTCGCAGTTTGGATTTGTGTCTCCATATATGATGATATTTGGAAGCTGGAGCATTTTATCTAGTGCGTAGTTGTATATACTTTTTTCCCTTTTATCTATAGAATTCAATGATAATTTGTTTAATATTTTGATTGAAGATACAAGAGCTGTAACTCCGAGTACGTTGGGAGTTCCGGCTTCATTTTTTCCTGGAGGATCGTCCCATAGGACATAGTCATCCGTTACTACCTTTATTGTACCGCCGCCGCTGTATTCCGGAGGTGCATTGCTGAAGGTACTTTTTGGACCTATAAGGACGCCTATTCCAAAGGGAGCGTACATTTTATGGGCGGAAAAAGCTAAATAGTCGATAGATTCTTCTTTTGAGCTCTGTTCCATGTATATGGGATAGTGTGGTACTAGCTGTGCTCCATCAACTAAAATCTCAGCTCCATAGCGGTGGGCAATTTGTGCTATCTTATATATGGGGTTTTTATATCCAGTAACGTTGGATGCACCAGTTACACAAACAAGTTTTACTCTGCCGTGGTGCTTTCTTAACTTATATTTTAAATCTGACAGATTTAGTTTACCAAGCTCGTCCACTTCGACGTAATCCACTTTGAATTTACTTCTCCAGGGAAGATCATTTGAATGGTGTTCCATTCTGGTAGACAGTATAATCGAGTTCCTGTATAAGCTGTTGAATATATAGGACAATTTATTGATAGCACCTGTAGTATTATTTACATATATTACTGTGTTTTTTTGCGGATTGCAGTGTACAAAATTGCATATAATATTTCGTGACATCTCGTAGGCATCAGAGGACAGCTTGGATTTAAATCCGTTTCCTCTGTGGATAGATGAATAATAAGGTGAAAAGCTATTTATTCTTTCCATAACATAGTTAAAGGGCGGGGTAGTAGCCGCATTGTCAAAATTTATGGCAGGTACCAGTTTCCCATTTTTCAAGGGAATTTTTGTATCTATACCAGTTATTAAATTTCTATAATTAAAAAATGTTTCTGATTGAGACATGTTAAAATCACTTCCTGTTTTATCGATATAAAATATACTTTCATATTGATTTATATTATGTAGTTATAATTGCAAATGTACCAAAATAGTTATGTTTTTATAAGCTGGTATTGTCTAAATATCTATTAATTTTTTTATTCATGAATGATTGCATATCATGAATTAATTAAACAATTATAATTAAGAGATAAATCAAAATAATGAATAATATGATTTATTTTTATGGGCATACAACAGTTTATAAAAAGTATTTTTTAAAAAATTTGTCGTATAATTATTGTGCAAATTGTATTAATATGATATGATAAAAGAAATAAATAAAAGAACAATATATTAAATTTGTTTTTAAAAGACGTACATTTATTTGATATAAAACGTTTAAATGTAAGATTATAGAATATATTAAGGTTTTCATGCTTACATAAATTAAATTTAAATTAATTTTATAATGCTTGGCAATTTAAAATGCTGGATTGAATTTTATAAGACATATATTCAGAAAGAACTGAATATAAATTTGTCAGTAAAATTTTATCATGCTATTTTATTTTGTAATTTATTATTCTTTTTTAGGCAAATAATAAATTTTAAATTTTAAAAATATAAATTAATTTTGGGCAAAGTATTGTAAAATGTTAATATTTTAATTATTATATCTATAAGGAGCTGAGTTTACCTGATTACTTTATTTACAGTAGTTGAAGTAGACATCAATGCTTTTGAATTAATTCAATAATTATATTTATATTATAAGGAACAAGGGGGAAATTGGTAATGAGCGATAATGGACTAAAAAGAAATTTGGGGCTGGTGCCTGCTCTTGCAATAGTTATTGGTATAGTTATAGGAGCTGGGGTATTTTTTAAGCCCACGGCCGTGTTTACTGCCACCGGAGCGCCTGGTCTTGGATTGATAGCCTGGATACTTGGAGGTATTATAACTATAGCAGGCGGACTCACCACAGCTGAAATTTCGGCTGCGATACCCAGGACAGGAGGAATGGTAGCTTATCTGGAGGAAACCTATGGAGACATGTGGTCGTTTTTACTTGGATGGGCACAGACTATAATATACTTTCCGGCCAATGTTGCTGCTCTTGCTATAATATTTGGAACACAGACAGCTGCACTTTTGGGTATGCCTGATTCATACATAGTTCCAATAGCTATTATAGTCAGTGTATTTTTGGTAATCATGAATCTGTTTGGATCCAAAACCGGCGGTGCTATTCAAACAGTTTCAACTATATGTAAACTGATACCTTTATTTGCAATTATAATAATAGGATTTGTAAGCGGAAACGGCGGCACAGCAAGATTGCTTCCTGTTGTAGCACAAAATCATCCTATAACAACAAGTCTAGGATCTGCTCTGGTAGCGACTATGTTTGCCTATGACGGCTGGATAAATGTAGGGACAATAGCTGGAGAAATGAAAAATCCAAAAAGGGATTTGCCAATAGCTATTATAGGCGGGCTGTCAATAGTAATGGCTGTTTATTTACTTATTAATATAGCTTATCTGTTTGCATTACCGGCAAGTGCCCTGGCAGCAACAAAAACACCGGCAGCAGCTGTGGCCAATGTATTATTTGGACCGGCAGGCGGAAGCATAATAACTGTGGGAATATTGATATCGGTATTTGGTACTATAAATGGATACATACTTACGGGAATGAGAGTTCCATATGCTATGGCCGTGGAAAACAAATTACCAGGCAGCAAATGGCTGTCAAAATTATCTTCAAAATCCAAAGTACCTGTAAACAGCGGTATATTGCTTGAGATAATCTCGATAGTACTTATATTTTCAGGTAAGTTTGATCAGCTGACAGATCTTCTGATATTTGTAATATGGATATTCTATGTGATGACTTTCTTTGCAGTTTTCGTTCTCAGAAAAAAGAGACCGGATATGGAAAGGCCATACAAAGTTCCACTTTATCCGGTAGTTCCTATTATTGCTATAATAGGAGGGCTCTATATAGTATTTAATACGCTGTTTACCCAGCCTTTAAATGCTGGCTTAGGATTAATTGTAACTTTGATAGGCTTGCCTGTATACATGTGTAGAAAAAGCAAATTTAAAAAAGTTGACAATGGTGAAAAGAATTAAAAAATGATTTGGCTATAAAGCACTATTATTATTTAAAAACTCAAAATAAATTTTAATAGTGTTTTATATTTTGCTCTATTATATAATATAAAGAAAGGTTTGGTGTCTAGAATGAGAGAATACAGTGTTTTTGATATACTGGGTCCTGTAATGATAGGGCCATCTAGTTCACATACTGCAGGAGCAGCACGATTGGGGAAAATTGCAGGTACTATAGCTGGTGGAAAAATTAAAAAAGTACAATTCTTTCTCCATGGATCTTTTGCAAAAACCTATAAGGGTCATGGTACTGACAAGGCGTTGATTGCCGGGATATTAGGGATGAATCCATGGGATAAGAATTTAAGAAATTCCATGGAGTTGGCAAAAGAAAAAGGTATAGAATTTGAATTTATAGAAACAGATCTGGGAGATGTACATCCAAATACGGTTAAATTTGTAATAATGTGTGAAGACGGCAGGGTTTCAGAGATAATGGGATCATCTATAGGCGGAGGCAATGTAATTATAACTGAGGTAGATGGAGATAAAATAGAATTTACCGGAGTTTACCCTACAATATTGATAAACCATATAGATGTACCAGGTATGGTGGCTAAAGTTTCACAGGTACTTTACAAATATAAGATAAATATAGCTTTTATGAGGGTGTATAGGGAAAATGTAAAGGGAGCCAAGGCAGCTATGGTATTTGAAGTGGATGATTTTGTTTCGGATGACGTAGTTAATGAAATAAGCAAAATACCCAATATACACAAGGTCAGAGCTATAAATCCTATAAGCGAGGAGGAATAATCTATGGTTAATACGGGAAAAGAACTGATAGACATATGTCAGAAGAGGAATATAAAGATTTGGGAATACACAGTTGAACAGGAAGTGAAACTCACAGGAAAAAGCAGAAAAGAAATTTTTAACAACATGAAAAAGAATTTTGCAGTAATGAAGAATTCGGCGGAATATGGAATACAGCACAGAGTAAAATCGGTAAGCGGTCTTATAGGTGGAGATGCATATAAATTAGGTGAATATTGTGGCAGGGAAAAGACTTTGACTGGTACTTTCATGGTAAAAGCCATGGCAAGAGCTCTTTCCTGTTCTGAAATAAATGCTGCCATGGGAAAAATAGTGGCTTCGCCTACAGCTGGATCCTGTGGAATAATACCGGCTGTAATAATAACGGCGGGAGAGAAACTGAATAAAAATGAGGATGAATTGATTCAAAGTCTTTTTACAGCCAGCGGAGTTGGAATACTGATAGCTAAAAATGCTACTATGGCTGGAGCAGAAGGAGGATGCCAGGCAGAATGCGGTTCAGCCTCGGCTATGGCGTCGGCAGCTGTAGTTGAAATGATGGGAGGTACTCCGGAGCAGGCGTTGAATGCAGGTGCAATAGTTATAAAAAATATACTTGGATTAGTCTGTGATCCGGTAGCGGGACTTGTGGAAATACCATGTGCGATGAGAAATGCATCGGGAGCTGTCAATGCGTTGACTACTGCCGATATGGTCATGGCAGGTGTATCGGGTAGAATTCCGTTTGACGATACTGTTGCAGCAATGTACAAAGTGGGCAAACAACTTCCATGTGAACTCAGGGAAACAGCCCTTGGCGGACTTGCAATCACTAAAACTGGACTTAAGCTAAAGAAAGAAGTGCTTGGAAAATAAAAAAGTAACCTGGGGTTCAAAAACCCAGGCTATTTTTTATAAGCAAATGTAAGCAAATGTAAAAACCACCCTTTCTAGAAAGGTGGCAAAACATTACATTCATCTATGTTAAGATGTTTTTTATTATATTGTAAAATTACTATGATAATTTTACAACATTGGCAGCTTGAAGACCCTTTGGTCCCTCTTCAACATCAAATTGAACTTTTTGACCTTCTTCAAGATTTTTTCTAGGTTCATCACTTTGGATTGCGGTAAAATGTACAAAGACATCATTTTCGCCTGGTACTTCGATAAATCCGAATCCTTTTTCTGAATTAAACCATTTTACTGTTCCTGTTTTCATTTATTATCCTCCTAAAGATAAAACACTTTATAATTGATATATAACTTGTATATCGGTGTTTATTAATTCTATTAGTATAACACAAAAATAATATATTAACAAGAAATTTAATAATAGTTAATTTTAAATTCTTGATAACACTAAAGCATTAACTAACATCTTTATTATACATTAAATTTGTCATATGATCAAAGAAATTAAGAATATATTTTAAAATAATTACTAAAAAGGCTTGAAAAATGGAATAAAATATTATATAATAACTAATATCAAAGGAAATCATTTATTTATTAATAGGATATGTCATAAATATTGAGGCTGAAATCATGGAAATAGATGTTTCAGGAAACAATTGAATATAAGAATCATTTGATGAACTCTTAAATGTTTTCCTTTGTTATATTTATCAGAGTTCCTAATTATTATATATCCCCAAACTCCCTAATAGAGTCCTTAAAGGATAATAACCAGCTGTCCTTTTGGGACTCTTTTTTTATATTTGTAGCATTTGGTTTCATTTTGGATTATAATTAAATAGGTTTCATGTGGATTTTATGATGTGCGGGGGGAGTAATCTCATATGATTTTTATCGAACATAATAATACCAACCCTTATGTAAATCATGCGATTGAAGAGTATGTAATGGGTAAATTTGATGAAGAATGTTTTATGATGTGGAGAAATAGACCCTGCATTTTAATTGGCAAAAACCAGAATACAAGAGCTGAAATAAATATGAATTATGTAAAAGAGCATAATCTGGAGGTTGTAAGGAGAATGTCGGGAGGAGGGGCCATATTTAATGACCTGGGGACATTGAATTTTACATTTATAGATGAAGCTGACGACAATGCTTTTGTGGATTTTAGCAGGTTTACGGAACCTGTAATAAGGTCCTTGAAAAAGCTCGATGTAAATGTAAAGCTTTCTGGTAGAAATGATTTGACTGTAAACGATAAGAAGTTTTCGGGAAATTCCCAATACAGGCATAAAAATAAAATTTTACACCATGGAAGTATTTTGTTTTCAGTTAATATGGAAAATTTAAGTAAATCATTGAATGCAAGTCCAATTAAATTTTCGGATAAATCTGTTAAATCCGTGAAAAAGAGGGTTGTAAATCTGTGCGAGTGTATTGACAGACCCATGACTGTAGTGGAATTTAAAAATTTTCTGATGAAATCCATAATGGAGGAGTGCAGGGAAAAATGTAAACCTGTAAAAATTTACAGATTATCGGGGGAAGATTGGAAAAAAATAAAAAAAATTTCAGATAATAAGTATGTTTTGTGGCAGTGGAATTATGGTAATTTAAAAAAATTCACCTATTTTAATGAAAAGAAATTCAAAGGAGGAATTGTACAAGTTTATGTAAATGTACACAGGGGAATAATAGACCGTATAAATTTCTTTGGAGATTTTTTTGGCAGAGGGGAAATAAAAGATTTTGAAAATAAATTTGTGGGTATGAGGTATGATGAATCTGAAATTCTGAAAGTACTTGAGTCCGCAGATGTTGAAATGTATATGCATAATATAGATGCCGGGAATATCATAGAAGTTATGTTTTAAAGCAGCTTGCAATTGCTAATTGAGAATTGAGAATTGTAAATTGTAAATTGTAAATTGAATAAAGGGGGATTATCATGCAGGGTAGAAAACCGGATTGGTTGAAAATTAAGATAAGAGGCGGTGAATTTTCGGGAGAAGTTAAAAATATATTGAAAAAATATTCTTTAAATACTGTGTGTAGGGAGGCAAATTGTCCTAACAGGATGGAATGTTTCAGCAGAAAAAGGGCAACATTCATGATACTGGGGAAGAATTGTACCAGAAACTGTACTTTTTGCAACGTCAATAAGGCTAAGCCCGAGAGGGTTGATGAAAGAGAGCCCCTTAACATAGCCCGGGCGATTGACAGACTGGGGCTGAGGCATGCTGTTATAACCTCTGTTACCCGCGATGATCTGGAAGATGGAGGAGCTTACCATTTTGCCAGAGTCATAGAGGAAATAAAAAAGTTGAAAAAGAATATAACGATAGAAGTTCTAATACCAGATTTCAAAGGAGACAGATGTGCCTTAAAAAAGGTTGTGGATGCAAAGCCGGATGTTATAAATCATAATGTGGAGACTGCACCCAGGCTTTACAAGGATGTGAGGCCCATGGCAATATATGAACGTTCCTTGAATTTATTAAATGATGTCAAAGAACTGGATGGTTCTATTTTTACAAAATCAGGTTTTATGCTTGGACTTGGAGAAGAAAGAGAAGATGTTATAGGACTGTTGAAGGATTTGAGAAAGGTCGATTGCGACATTGTCACCATAGGCCAGTATCTTGCCCCATCTTCCAAACATCATCCTGTTGAGGAATATGTCCACCCCAGTGTATTTGAAGAGTATAGGAAGATCGGATTGGAATTGGGATTTAAATATGTAGCTTCTTCCCCTTTGGTGAGGAGTTCCTATCGTGCTGAAGAGGCTTTGAAAGGTTAATTGAATATCAAAATGAGATGATATATAGTTTTTTCTCATAATGATACTAATTGTGTATTATTATGAGAAAAAACTTTTTTTGATCGAGTGGAGAATGTATTTCAATATCATTCTGTTTTAAGGAAAAAAGTCGATTTACCGGGATATTAAAAGTATATTTAAAACAATGGCATGGAAAATGCTTGATTTATAAACAAACATCAATAGGGGGTCTTGTTATGCATATTCCAGATAATTATTTAAGCCCTTCTACTTGTGCAGTCATGGGTATAATAATGCTGCCAATATGGGCAAAAGCTATTAAGAGAGTGAAAAAAGATGTAAATAAGAAAAAAATACCGCTGCTGGGTGTATGCGGGGCATTTTCATTTTTAATTATGATGTTTAATGTACCTGTTCCGGGTGGAACGACAGCTCATGCCGTAGGTGGAACTTTGATTGCAATTTTACTGGGGCCTTACGCGGCAACTATTTCAATAAGCATAGCCCTACTTATACAGGCACTTTTTTTTGGGGATGGTGGAATACTTGCCTTTGGGGCAAATACCTTTAATATGGCATTTGTAATGCCCTTTGTAGGCTATGCACTGTTCAAGTTCATGAAAGATAAGCTGAAGGGAAATAGAGGAGAATACATAGCGGCTTTTGTTGGAGGATATGTGGGAATTGTAACTGCAGCTTTCATGGCTTCTATTGAATTTGGTATACAGCCTCTTCTTTTCAAAGACGCTTATGGACATGCACTTTATTGTCCTTATGGATTAAAAATATCCATTCCGGCTATGGTTCTGGTACATCTTTTTGTGGGCGTATTGGAAGGAGCTGTAACTGCGGCTGTATATGCCTATGTCAAGAAAGTGTCGCCGGATGTGATATATGACAATGGGGAAAATGTGAAAAAAGTGAAAAAAACAGCTAGAAAGTCTCTATATGGACTGTTATTGGCTCTTATAATATTATGTCCTCTGGGACTTTTAGCCAGCGGCGATGCATGGGGTGAATGGGATACAGAGGGAATAAAATCTCTTGTAGGATACATACCAAATGCCTTCAAGCACGGGATAAATTATCATGCTGTCGCGGCAGACTACTCTCTAACAGGGACAAGCGATGTGGTGGGATATATTATTTCAGCAATAGCTGGGACGGCAATTATTATAATCATATTTAAAGTAATTGGTTCTTTGAAAAAAAGTAATAGGAATAATACATGAAATAATCAGGAGCGTCTGCAGACGCTCCTGATTATTTTGGCTAAAAATTCACAGATAACTGTCAACTATGTTTTTTAAGGCACTTACCAGGATATCTATATCTTTTTTTGTATTAAAATAACCAATTCCTATCCTCATTGCACCAATTTCATATGTGCCCATAACCTTGTGGGCTGTTGGAGCACAGTGAAAGCCAACCCTTATCATTATGTCATATTCCTGGTCCAGTTTGAAAGCTATTTCCTCACCCGGTATATCTTTTATATTGAAGGAAATAACACCAACTATTTTTTGGGGATCCTCAGGCCCGTATATATGTATTGAAGGGACTTCCTTTAATCTTTCAAGTGCATATTCAATTATCTTATCCTCTTTGGCCCTTATATTTTCCACGCCTATATTGGATATGTACTTGATACCTTCGCCTAGTCCAACTATTCCTGCCACATTTAAAGTCCCAGCTTCAAATTTATTTGGTAAAAAGTCAGGCTGATAGGGATTCTTGGAATCTTCTCCAGTGCCGCCTGATTTTAGGGGACGCAGGTTTATATCGCAATTTAACAAAAATCCACCTGTACCTGTAGGACCAAAAAGGCTTTTATGGCCTGTAAAGGCAAGTATATCTATATTGTCTCTTTGTACATCTATAGGGTAGGCACCTGCCGTCTGGGCGCTGTCCACCAGAAAAATTATATTATGTTTTTTGGCTATAGCTCCTATTTCTCTTATAGGCTGGATAGTTCCAAGAACATTGGAGGCATGGGTAAATACTATGAGCTTTGTATTTTCCCTTATGAGTTTCTCAATTTCCTTCGGATCAGTTATTCCCTCCGGACTGCAGGGTGTTTTAGATATCTGCACATTCTTGTCCCTTTCAAGAATTTTCAGCGGCCTCCAGACTGAATTGTGTTCCAAACTGCTGGTTATAACATGGTCGCCGGAGTTTAATATGCCGTTTATCAATGTATTTAATGAATCGGTTATATTATAAGTAAAAATTACTTTGGAGGGGTCTTTGCCGTTGAATAATTTACATATGTTGCTTCTGCAGTCAAATATAAGTCTGTCAGCGGTGATAGCTGACTTGTAAGCGCCCCTTCCTGCAGTAGCACCTATATTTTTCATAAATTTTGAAATTGTATCTATTACCACATCGGGCTTTGGATAGGATGTAGCTGCATTATCTAAATAAGTTCCCAAAAGTTTTACCCCCTTATTTTAATTTTAACTATATTTCTATTATATCTTTAATATCTCAAAGTAAAAAGGTTATTATAATGTATTTTAATTTAAAATGATTACATCCTTAATTATAATTTTCAAGTTCTGCACTCTATGCTATTATATAGTTACGGTTGTTATTTTAAATCAGGGGAGTGATAGAATTTGGAAGAAATTTACTATAACAGTACAAGGGGCTCAAATGAAAATTTAACTTCAGCCAGTGCCATATTAAAAGGTATAGCTGGAGACGGTGGATTGTTTATACCTAATTGTTTTCCATTCATCAGTAAAAGGGAATTGAAAAATTGTGAGAAGATGTCCTTTAAACAATTGTCGCTTTATATAAATAAAAAATTTTTTACGGATTTCAGTGAGAGGGAATTGAAAAATTGTATAGATAGAGCTTATGACAATAAATTTGAGGGAAATGCTGCAGCTCCATTGAATAAAAAAGGTGATGTGTTTTATCTGGAATTGTTTCACGGACCGACGATGGCCTTTAAGGATATAGCATTATGTCTTCTTCCTTATTTGATGAAAACCGCAGCTAGAAAACGGAATCTGAATAAAACCATAGTTATACTTACTGCTACTTCCGGAGATACAGGCAAGGCTGCATTAGAAAGTTTTGCAGATGTAGAAGGAACAAAGATTGTGGTATTTTTTCCTGAAAAAGGTGTAAGCAGTATACAAAAAAGGCAGATGACTACTCAAATAGGTGAAAACGTGAAAGTCGTAGGTATAAATGGGAATTTTGACGATGCCCAGAAAGAGGTCAAGAGAATTTTTAACGATGTTGAATTGAAGAGAGAACTGAATAGAGGATCGTATATGTTTTCCTCGGCCAATTCCATAAATATTGGAAGGTTGATACCACAGATAGTATATTATTTTTACAGCTATATGCAGCTCCTGCGAGTCAAGGAAATAAAACTTGGAGAAAAAATAAATTTCGCAGTGCCGACAGGAAATTTTGGAAACATACTTGCGGCCTACTATTCTAAAAAAATGGGTTTGCCTGTAAATAAGCTCCTGTGTGCCTCAAATGAAAATAAAGTACTTTGTGATTTTTTCAACAGCGGTATCTATGATGCCAATAGAAAGTTTTTTGTTACCATATCTCCCTCTATGGACATATTGATGTCAAGTAATTTGGAGAGGTTCATATATGATATAAGCGGCAAAAATGCATCCGCTGTAAGAGAACTTATGGGTAACCTAGACAAATTTAGAAAATATGAGATCGGCGATAATATTAAAGAGGGAATGGACCTATTTTATGGAAATCTTGCCACAGATGAGGAGACAAAACAATCTATAAAAGAAGTTTTTGACAAGCATGGATATCTTATGGACCCCCATACTTCTGTTGCCTATTCCGTATATAAAAAATATTTGCAGGATACAGGTGACGGCACTAAAACAGTGATAGTTTCTACTGCAAGTCCTTTTAAATTTACAAGAGCCGTAATGGGTGCCTTGGATAATAGATATAATTCAGAAGATGATTTTAAACTTGTGAAATTGATGAGCAGAGCGGCGGGAATTGAAATTCCAAAGCCCATGAAGAAGTTAGACGGATGTAAGGTCATGCATGATACTGTATGTGAAACAGGACAGATGGAGACTGAGGTCAGGAAATTTTTATCTGAGCGCTGCCATTGCTAATGCTCCCAGCTTTTCAAAGTGGGAGATAAAGTATATATTAGTAAAGAGGATTGATATTATGGGAAGAAAATGGACTGAAGCACAGTATGAGGCCATTTTTGCAGGAAAATGTAATTTGCTGGTGGCCGCAGGGGCCGGGACTGGTAAGACTGCAGTGCTGGTAGAAAGAATAATACATAGGATAACCGATGCCAGTGAGGGTGTTGATATAGATAGACTGTTGATTGTTACATTTACGAATGCCGCAGCTTCTGAAATGAAAGAGAGAATAGGCGAAAGACTTTCCAAACTATTGGAAAGTGACTGCAATTCCAGGAATATTAGGAAACAGCTGGCTTTACTGAATCAATCCAATATAATGACTATCCATTCTTTTTGCCTTAAAATTATAAAGAGTAATTTTCATTTGATAGACCTGGATCCTGGGTTCAGGGTGTGTGATAATACTGAAGCCATACTTTTAAAACAGGATGCACTTCATGAAATCCTGGAAGAAAGATATCAGCAGGGGAAAAGTGAATTTTTAGATCTTGTGGACAGTTTTAAGGGCAAGGATGATATCAGGCTTCAAAATATGATCTTGTCTTTATATGAGTTTTCAAAAAGCAATCCCTGGCCTGAAAAATGGTTGAAAAAAGCTGTAGAGGATTTCAATATAGGAGAAGATTTTAATTTTGAGGAAACTTTATGGGCTAAAACACTGATGCACAGTTTAAATATGGAAATTAGCGGATATAGAGATAAAATGGAAAATGCTGTAGAAATAATAAAAAACACTCCTGAGCTTGAACATTACCTGGCGCCTTTTGAGGATGACATTGGTGAAATGGATGAAATACTCAAAACCAGTTCATGGAATGAAATGATGGAGAAATTTATAAAATTGGAGTTTCATAAACTTCCGTCTAAAAGGACGGAAGACAGCATAAAACCCATAAAGGAAAGAGTTAAAAGTATAAAAGACGAAGTGAAGAAAAAATTGAATGATATAAGAGAAAATATATTTTTAAACTCATATAATTTAACCGGAGATATTAGGAGAATTTATCCCAAAATAAACTGTTTGGTGTCCCTTGTACTGGATTTCAATGATAGATATTATGATAAAAAAAGAGAAAGGGGAGTGCTGGATTTTAGTGATATTGAGCATTTTTGCCTTGAAATATTGACAGATGTGGATGACAGGGGAAATATAGTACCGTCACAGGCAGCCTTGGAATATAGGAATTATTTTAAAGAAATATTTATCGATGAATATCAGGACAGTAATGAAGTTCAGGAAGTCATAATCAACATGATAAGTGGGAAAGGTAAAGATGCAAATTTATTTATGGTAGGGGATGTAAAACAGAGTATATATAGATTCAGACAGTCGAAGCCGGAACTATTTCTGCAGAAATACGATTCTTATTCCGAAAAAAAGGGAAGCGGCAGCAGAAAGATAAAATTATCTGAAAATTTCAGGAGCAGGAAGGAAATAATAGATGCCGTAAATTATCTGTTCAAGCAGATAATGTGCAGAGAAGTAGGGGAACTTAGCTATGATGACAGTGAATGTCTGATAAGTTCGGCTAAGTATAAACCCTGCAGTGAAAGGTGCGGGGGAGCTGTGGAAATATACTTGGCTGATAAGGTGGAAAATAAATCTGAACCGGAACGGGATAACGGGGAGATAGTGGATAATATCCAGGTGGAAGCCCGTATGGCAGCGGAGAAGATAAAAGAACTGGTAAACCCGGCACCGGGTAAGAAATGCTTTAATGTATATGACAGTGAAAAGGGCTGTTACAGAGCTGCTGCGTACAGGGACATAGTGATATTGATGCGTACGACTCAAAATTGGGCGCCTACTTTTGTAGAGGAACTGAATAGTTTGGATATACCCGTATTTGCAGATACTTCAACGGGTTACCTCGATGCTGTTGAAATAAAAACCATTATATCACTTCTTGAGATAATAGATAATCCTATACAGGATATACCCCTCATATCGGTACTCAGATCTCCAATAGGGGCATTTTCACCGGAAGAGCTTGTGGATTTGAGAATGGTGAATAGGAAAATACCTTTTTATGAAGTGTTGAGGGCAGCAGCAGGAGAAAGCCAAAGTCCAAAGTATTCTCTGGATGACATAGGTGATAGGCTGAGACATAAAGCTGCAGTTTTTCTGGAAAGACTTGAAAACTGGAGAAAAAAAGTTATATATATGCCTATAAACGAATTTTTATGGCATCTTTATACGGAAACGGGCTATTATGGTTTTGTTGGAGCTATGCCCGGGGGAGTCCAGAGGCAGGCTAACTTGAGAATGCTGTTTGAGAAGGCAAAAGAATATGAGAAAAGCAGCTATAAGGGGCTTTTTAATTTTATAAACTTTATAAATAAACTTAGAAGTAGCAGTGGAGATTTGGGAAGTGCCAAAGTCCTTGGGGAAAATGAAAATGTGGTTAGAATAATGAGTATACATAAAAGTAAAGGCCTGGAATTTCCCATAGTGATATTGTCTGGAACAGGGAAAAATTTTAATCTTACAGATACGAATAGAAGTTTACTGTTCCATGATAAATTGGGATTCGGACCGGATTGTATAGATGTCGAAAGACATATATCCTATCCTACGGTTATAAAACAGATATTGAAGAGAAAATTAAAAGTTGAAACCCTTTCTGAAGAGATGAGAATATTATATGTAGCTTTTACCAGGGCAAAAGAAAAGCTTATAATAACGGGAATGGTCAGAGATGTTGAAAAAACAGCTAAAAAGTGGTGTGAATGTGCTTCCTACGGCGGCATTAAACTTTCAGAATACTCTCTTGTAGATGCTAAAAGCTTTTTGGACTGGATAGGTCCTGCGGTGGCGAGGCATCATTGCGGGAAGCCCATCAGGGATCTTTCCGGAATTTCCCAGAATCCGGTCTGGGTTGTTGAAGGGGATAATTCTAGATGGAAAGTATGTATTGAAGATAGAGATAGATTTGCTGGAGGTTCATCTGAAAATAATGATGCCGAAGATGCGGCAAAATGGATTAGAAGTTTAGATTGTAACAACAGAAAGGGAAAATATAAAAATGAAATTTATAAGAGGCTCGACTGGAAATACAAATATGAAGAAGCTTCTAAAATACCTGTAAAATTTTCAGTGTCTGAACTAAAGAGAAGATTTAAACTGATTGACAGAGAGGACAGTGTGGAGTTTATAGAACCTGTGCATTTGAAAAAACCAGTTTTCCTTGAAAAGAAAAAAGGTCTTACTGCGGCAGAAAGAGGTACGATCATGCATCTGGTTATGCAGCATATTGATATTGACAAAGTTGACTCCTATTCTGAAATTGAGGAACAGGTAGACAAATTGCTGCATATGGAATTTATCACTGAAGAAGAAGCCAGGTCCGTGTCCGTACGGAAAATATTGAAATTTTTTAATTCCTCCCTGGGAAGAAGGATGAAAAAAGCAGGAAACTTATATAGAGAAGTTCCCTTCTATATGGAAGTGGGCAGCAATGAGATATATGGAAATCTGGATCCTAAACTGTATCGAGATGAGAAGATATTGATTCAGGGTATAATAGACTGCTATTTTCAAGAGGGGAATGAGCTGGTGCTCCTCGATTATAAGACGGATTACGTTGAAAACATGGAAAATATAAAAGAAAAGTATAAAATTCAAATTTATTATTATGCACGTGCACTGGAAAAAATGACAGGTAAGAGGGTTAAAAATAAATACTTATATCTGTTTTACAACGATAATATATTAGAAGTGTAAAAGACAGTATAATTATAAATTTTCAATAAAAAATTTTTATTTATGGCTTTAGCAGTATAAATTGTGATCTTTGTACAATGGTGATATAATTTTGTAAGAGTTTGACAACATATATTTTATTTTATTGGAGGAATTTATATGGAAAATGCTGTAGATAAGCTGCTGAGGTATGTAAAATTTGATACCAGCTCTGATGACGAATCCGATACTGTTCCAAGCACCTTGAAACAGTTGAAGCTGGCGAAACAGCTTTCAAAAGAATTGTCGGAAATTGGTATGAAAGACGTATCACTGGATGAAAACGGTTATGTGATGGCTGTTTTGCCCGGTAATACTGAGAAAAATGTTCCTGCTATTGGTTTTATATCTCATATGGATACAAGTCCGGAAACTTCAGGAAAAAATGTAAATCCCCAGATAATAGAAAATTATGACGGCGGGGATATAGTCTTAAATAAAAAGGAAAATATAGTTTTAAGCGTTAAGGACTTTCCTGAAATAAAAAGGTATAAAGGGAAAAAAATTATAACTACAGACGGTACAACTTTACTAGGTGCAGATGACAAAGCTGGTGTGGCAGAAATAGTGGCTGCCATGGAATATTTGTCTGAACATCCTGAAATAAAACATGGAGATATAAAAGTAGAGTTTACTCCAGATGAGGAAATAGGAAGGGGCCCGGATCATTTCGACGTGAAAAAATTCAACGCTAAATTTGCATATACGGTAGACGGCGGGGCTCTTGGAGAGCTGGAATTTGAAAATTTTAATGCAGCTGCCGCAAAGATAACGGTTTCTGGAAGAAATGTACATCCTGGTGAAGCAAAGGGAAAAATGATAAATTCAATGCTTATAGCCGGAGAGTTCATGAATAAGCTTCCTAAGGATGAGATACCTGCAGCTACGGAAGGATATGAAGGATTTTATCATCTGGTTTCAATGAAAGGAAATGTGGATAAAACCGTACTTAATTATATCATAAGAGATTTTTATCAGGATAAATTTGATAGTAGAAAAAAGTTTGTGGAAAATTGTGCAAAAGAAATAAATGAAAAATACGGGAAAAAGGTTGTGGATGCTGAAATAACAGAACAGTACAGAAATATGAAAGAGAAAATAGAACCCGTTAAGTATATAGTTGACATAGCTTCTAAAGCCATGAAAGAAGTTGATGTAGAACCCAAGATCGTACCGATCAGAGGGGGAACTGATGGAGCAAGGCTTTCTTTTGTCGGACTGCCAACTCCAAACATATGTACAGGAGGACATAATTTTCACGGTAAATTTGAATATATACCAGCTTGTTCCATAGAAAAAGTGGTACAGATCATAGTAAAAATAGTTCAGATAACTGAAAGTAAATCATGGTAATTCACAAATCAGTCTATGGAATATTTCTTCTCCAGTTTTTTGAATACAATAACTAAAACTGAGGTTATTGCCAGATAGATTACAGCAGCTATTATAAAGGGAGTAATGGTGAAATCACGGGTGACTACTTCCTTTGCTGCTCTTAAAAGATCCCCCACACCAATGGTTGCAACTAGAGCGGAATCTTTTATTAAATTTATGCTTTCATTGCATATGGGTGGAATTACGTTTCTGGCAGCCTGTGGAATTATTATTTTTGTCATGGCCTGGCAGTGGCTCATTCCAAGAACTTTGGAAGCTTCATACTGCCCCTTATTTACCGATTCGATACCGGCCCTGAATATTTCCGCCAGGTAAGCAGCATAATTTATAATAAAAGCGATGCTGGCGGCAGCTAAAGGAGATAGCCTTATGCCGATTACAGGAAGTCCAAAGTAGGTAAAGAATAACTGCAAAAGCAGCGGGGTACCTCTAAAGGCCCAGGTATATAAGCTGAGCAGAGCTTTTAATGGTTTGATTTTAGATATTTTACCCACGGCTACTATACATCCTAGAGGTACGGAAAATAGTGCAGTTATAAAAAATAATTCTCCGGTTATCAAACTTCCCTTTAATATGAATTCCGTTATGTCCACAAGACTATCCATTTATAGATCACATCCTAACTCTTTATTTTGCAATTATATCTTTATTGAACCATTTCTGAGATATTTTATCGGCTGTTCCGTCTTTTTTCATAGAGTCCAATGCTTCATTTAATTTATTTCTGAAACTTGTATCGCTTTTTCTGATACCTACACCGTAATTTTCTTTTCCAAGATTATCATCGAGTACTTTGTAAAGTCCAGGTTTTTTCTTCAGATAATATCTCCCGACAACTTCATCTACCACAACGGCATCGATACGTCCTTGATTTAGGTCCAGCAGGGCTTCTGTATTATTTGAATATTTTCGTACATTTTTCAGGGATTTTGAAGTGGCGGCATCTGATTTCAATGCAGTTTCACTGCTGCTTCCCAACTGAAGTCCTACGGTTTTGCCTGAAAGATCTTTCTTAGTTTTTATGTTTGAATTATTTTTTACTACAATTATCTGCTTGTTTTGCAAATATACTTTTGAGAAAGATATATGTTTTTTTCTATCCTCTGTTATGGTGAGACCATTCCATATAACATCTATATCCTTATTGTTTAAACTGAGTATAATGCCATCCCATTCTACGGGTTTGAAAACAACTTTTACCCCCATTTTTTTTGCAGCGGCCTTGGCCATATCTATGTCAAATCCTACAATGTGCCCCTTTGAATCTCTGAATCCCATTGGAGGGAAGCTGTCGTCCAGGCCAACCACGAACTCTCCTTTTGATTTTATATCATTCCAGGATGTATTGGCTTTTGAAGATTGTCCACATCCGGAGAACAATGCGGCTGTGAAAAATATCAAAGCAGCTAAAATACCTAATTTTTTTTTCATTTTATTTGAACTCCTTTTATTATGTAATAATTACATCAACTATTATACTTTATCATGATAAATTTGTAAACTAATAAATCAAAAGTGGGAGGTCTCATATAAGTGTAGAGTATATAAAAAAATGAAGTGCTGTAAAATTATTTCTAAGAATAGTTTTACAGCACTTCATTCAGGGAATATTGTCAGGTTTATTATTTGACTAGTGATTGTGCAGCAGATTTTATGTCGTCTTTTCCTAAAATAGCAGAAATTACGGAAATACCGTCAACCCCTGTAGATAATACGTCCCTAAAGTTATGTTCATCAATTCCTCCTATGGCTACGGCAGGTATGTTTACACTGCTGTATATTTTACGAAGGCCCTCTATACCTATTGGAGTATCTATATCCTTTTTGGTCTTAGTGAAGAATACGCTTCCTATTCCGAGATAATCCGCACCATTTTTCTCTGCTTCTACAGCTTCTTCTACAGTACCTGCAGATATTCCTATTATTTTACCTTTTCCCAGTATTTTCCTTGCCATAGTCAGCGGCATATCGCTCTGACCGAGATGCACTCCGTCTGCATCTACGGCCTGGGCTATATCTAACCTGTCATTTATTATCAGGGGGACTTTGTAATGGCTGGTAACTTTTTTGACTTCCAGTGCTAGCTTGTAAAATTCCCTTGTAGAGGCACTTTTTTCTCTCAATTGAATTAGAGTGACACCGCCCAAAATTGCCTCTTCTACAGCTTTGGGCAAATTGGTATTTTTTAAAAGATTCCTGTCTGTAACCAGGTATAAGCTATAATTTATTTCCATGTTATTTTAGCACCTTCTTTTAATTTTTCTTCATTCAGCTGATATATGCAGTCCATGAGTTTGACTCTGAAACTTCCAGGTGCATTGGCTGCCTTAACAGCTTCTTCACCGGCTATGTTCATTGAGAGTATGGCACTTACGACAGCTGAAAATTTATCTTCAGAAGCTCCGCAGGCGGCCCCGCAGAGGGCACCCAGCATACAGCCGGATCCGGTGATTTTGGTAAACATTTCTGTCCCGTTTTCAATTATGGCACTTTTTCTGCCGTCTGATATAAAATCCTTTTTACCGGTGGCGGCAACTACACAGCTGCATTTTTTGGATAATGCTATGCAGCTCTCGAGGGCACCTTCTCCGGAATCTATTGAATCCACACCTCTTACATTGGCAGATTGTCCGGCTAAGGATTTAATTTCTCCTATGTTTCCCTTTATGACGTCAATTTTTCCAACCTGTGATATTCTATTTATGACTTGAATTTTTTTAACTGAGGCAGCACAAGCCACAGGATCCAGTATTACAGGCACATTGTGAATTTTTGCAGAAGTGCTGGCCAAGATCATGGCCTGTTCCTGTTCTTTGTTTAGAGTTCCCAAATTTATATACAGTGCAGATGATAATTTGACAAAATCAAAGACCTCGTCATAGGCTTCGCACATGGCAGGGGAAGCTCCGTAAGCCAAGAGAATGTTTGCACAGTCGTTTATAGTGACATAATTTGTAATACAGTGAACAAGTGGTACTTTATTTCTAACTTCTGATAATATTTTTGTTACTTTGTCTAAATTTGTACTACTCAAATTTTAACCTCCCTTAAATTTTGAAAATAATTATGAATTACAGTCTATTGGAAATCTATACCGGCTTTTTTATAAACTTCTATAAAATGTCCTACAGGACCAACACCGTGGCCTATGGAAAATGAATTTTCTATTGCCCTGGTTATATACTGCTTAGATAGATTCAATGCTTTTTCAGTGTCATAACCTTTAGCTAGGAAGGAAGCTATGGCAGAAGACAGGGTACATCCTGTTCCGTGGGTGTTTTTTGTATTTACTCTATGTCCTTTAAGAGTTAATATTTTATTTCTGCAGAGCAGTATGTCATTGGCATCGTTACACCTGTGGCCTCCTTTTACGAGAACATTTCCCGCACCTAGTTCCTTTATTTTAAAAGCTGCTTTTTCCATATCATTTTCGTTTTCAATTTTTAATCCGCTTAAAACTTCTGCCTCCGGTATGTTTGGAGTTACCACATCTGAAATCTCTACCATATTTTTTATAGCTGACTCGGCTTCGGGTTTCAGGAGGGAATATCCGCTTTTTGATATCATTACCGGATCAAGTACTATATTTTGAGCTTTATATTCTCTCAAAAGCTTTTTTATTACAAAGATAGTTTTACTGTTTGAAACCATTCCTATTTTTACCGCGTCTACCCTTATATCATCAAATATGGATCTTATTTGTGCCTCTACAATTTCGGGTGTTATATCCAATACATCCTGCACACCTATGGTGTTTTGAGCCGTGACGGCAGTAATTACACTCATCCCATATACGCCAAGTGCACTCATCGTTTTCAAATCGGCCTGTATTCCTGCCCCGCCTGAACTGTCAGAACCTGCAATTGTCAATACATTTTTCATTAAGAACACCTCTAATCAGATAATTTAAAAGGTGTATGCAGAAAAGCATACACCTAATAAACGCGAAATTATGTGAAATTACTTCCCTACGCCAGCTTTACCTGGATCAGGTTCAAAGGGTTAGAGAGCAGCTCTTCTCAGCTTAATAAAAAGCACCCCTACAAATTATTTTATTTTCATTTTTATTCTACTACAACGATAGGAGTTTGTAAATCAAACTAAATATTGTAGTTTGATTTTAAATTTTATTTTTCTTGATCCGATTCTTCTGATTCTTTAGATTTGAAATTCTTTTTATTTAATCCGAATATATAATAGCAGGCCAGTAAAATTGCAAACCAGATAGGTCCTACGATAAGGGCAACCATAGTATCTTTACCGAAGGCCAGCATTACTACGACAAAACCTAAAAATGCCAATACGATGTAGTTGAGATAAGGATATCCAAACATTGGGAAATGCAAATTTTTTACTTGATCTGGGGTAAGCCTTTTTCTAAACCTCAATTGTACTATTAATATTATAGCCCAAACCCAAATTGCACCAATTGTCGCTACACTTGTAACATAAGTGAATACCTTTCCAGGAAATAGAAAATTAAGAACAACTCCGATTAGAAGAAAAAGTGCTGAAACTATGATGCTGGTTGTTGGAACGTGAGTTTTGCCTAATTTGCTAAATGATTTTGGTGCCATTCCTTGAAGAGAAAGATTGTACAGCATACGTCCAGTACTAAATATGCCGCTGTTACAGGAAGATAAAGCTGCAGTTAGCACTACAAAATTTATAATACCCGCTGCTGCAGATATGCCCATTTTGCTGAAGACTAAAACGAAGGGACTTCCACTTGTGCCAAGACTGTTCCATGGATAAAGACACATTATTACAAAGAGTGCTCCTACATAGAATATCAGTATTCTCCAGAAAACCTTGTTGATAGCTGATGGTATCGTTTTCTCAGGGTTTTTTGCCTCACCTGCTGTAACACCTATAAGCTCTGTGCCGAGATAAGCAAACATAACCATTGTTACTGAAACCACCGGTCCCCATATACCTTTTGGGAAAAATCCCCCATGTGTCCACAGATTTGAAATTCCAACAGGTTTTCCGGCATTGCCAATGCCAAATATAATCATAAGCAGGCCCATTACTATCATTGCGATGATTGTAACTACCTTGATAAGTGCAAACCAGAATTCAAATTCACCATAAGCTTTTACTGCAATCAGGTTTACACATGTCATTACTACGAGTGCTGCCAGTGCCGGAATCCACTGCGGCATAGTCGGAATCCAGAATTTAACGTATACACCTACAGCTGTGACTTCAGCCATACATGTTACTATCCACATAAACCAGTAGGTCCATCCTGTCATATATCCCGCCAGAGGTCCTATAAATTCATTGGCATAAGCGCTAAAAGATCCAGAAACAGGGTAAGAGGTGGCAATTTCACCCAGAGCTCTCATTATAACAAACATAGCTAGTCCTGATATTGTGTATACCAATAAAATTGCAGGACCAGCAGCCTGTATAGTTGTGGCAGATCCTAAAAATAGACCTACGCCAATTGCTCCTCCCAGTGCTATCAATTGAATATGGCGCTCTTCTAGGCCACGCTCGAGATTTTCATTTAGTGCGTTTTGTTTACTCATTGAAATCCTCCTTAGTAGCTAAATAAGTTTTAAAATAATTGTTTTAATTGGTTCAAAAATTGTTTGATTTAAAATTATCGCCCCCAATAACTGTAATACATTATTTAGAATATTCTTAAATAAATGATAGCATACTTTCTTTCATATAACAACTATGATTTAAAATTTTTATTTAATTTGCAATTATTTCTGATTTAAATAATGCAGTTTGAAAATATGTAGAAAATAGTGAATTGGAACCTGTATTTTATGTCTAATCAATTTTATATAACTCTTGACCGTGAATAATATTTGTGATAATATAATTTTTGTTACATGCCGAAGTGGTGGAATTGGCAGACGCAACGGACTCAAAATCCGTCGGTAGTGATACCATGCGGGTTCGACTCCCGCCTCCGGCACCATAAGGGTGAATGTAAAAAAGCATTTTGGAAAGAATTCTAAAATGTCTTTTTTTATATATTCCTAAAATATGAAGAAAATAAGTGGGAGTGGAAGACTGTCATGAGTAAAATTCCAGAAGAAATGAAAAACTTTTTTAACACGCGTGCGGATGTATATGATACTCAGCAAATTATCAATATCGATGGGGGAAAAGAATGTTATCATGAAATAGAAAAGTATGTTCCCGCATATACTAAAACACTATTGGATCTAGGATGTGGTACGGGTTTGGAACTGCATTCAATTTTTAAAAAACTTCCCAAAGTACAGGTCACAGGCGTTGATCTGGCGGATAAAATGCTTAAAAAGCTGGCTGAAAAATATTCAAAATATTCTATCAATCTTATAAATGACAGTTATCTTACCTTTGATATGGGAACTCAAAAATATGATACTGTGATATCCGTCATGTCATTTCACCATTTTACTCATATCCAGAAATTGAAGATTTACGGTAACATTTTCCGATGCCTTAGAGACAACGGTACTTTTATAGAATGCGATTACATGATTGGTTCAGACAATGCCGAATTGGAGACATATTACCTTTCACAAAGAAAAAAATTTGAATCGGATTACAATCCTGCGGGAAACCTCTGCCACTGTGACATACCATTTACGGTGAGTCATGAAATGTCACTTCTGAGGGAATCCGGATTTCAATCTGTTGAAAAGGTGTGAGGTGTTGAGAACAATATTATGATTGTATCAATTAAACAGTAAAAATAAATTTCACTTTTGTATTAATAATGAATAAACTGTGAATAACTTTAATTTTATTTTGATAATATGAGTGTATAATATAACAATAAATTGAAAGTTGAGAAATATCAAATAATTCTTTAAATATGATATTCTAGCAATTATGATCTGATATATTCTACTTGCATTTGATGTATCATAAGAATTATAATTAACTATAAGATGCAGGGCTTATGAAGATTTTCACTTAGAAAATTTTAAGGAGGTAGTGCAAGTGGAATATCAATTTCCGCCTATAAGATTTGATAATAGAGGATATATCAGAGATTCGGTATTTTCTATTTTACGCAATGCTATACTTGATGGAAAGCTGGAGCCGGGCCAAAGGTTGATAGAACGCAGTATTGCAGATCAGTTAAAAATAAGCAGGACTCCAGTACGCGAGGCAATCCGTCAGCTTCAGTATGAAAGATTGGTAACGTATATTCCCCGCAAGGGCGTAGTGGTTTCCGGTTTCAGTAAAAGTGACATTGAGGAAATTCAGCTTATCAGAACTGCATTGGAGGCATTGAGCTGCAGTATTGCAGCGGGAAAGATCAAAGATGAAGAATTAACCTATCTAAATTCAATAGTTGATCAGCTGTCAGCTGAAAGCAAAAAGAAAAGTAGTGGAAAATTAAGTGTCCTAAATAGAAAGTTTCATGAGTGTATCTGGAAAGCAGCAGATAGTCCTCATTTATACTATTTTATAAATACACTCTGTGAATACGTTAACAAATTTACCCATCTGACATATACTAAGCCTGGCAGGATTCAGGAAGTGGTGTCAGAACATAAAGCTATAGTCAGTGCCTTAATGAGGCATGATAGTTCCAGTTCCTATGAAGCTATGAAAAAACATGTGGAGAAATCAGGGCAGATATTTCTTAATATGGCTTACCCGGATAAAAGAGGCTGATGTCTGTGTTGAATTTTACAATGATTATATTTGTTAAATAATAAATTTTCTGAAAATTTATTGAACTTTTTATTTGAGGATGATATAATAAAATCAGAAAATTTATTTATGGAATATAATGTAAAAATACAAGCGTGATATAAAGTGAATAGATGCGATTGATTTAAGATGGGAAAAGTATTTGTATATTAAAATGGTATACCATATACCATTTTAATATACGGTAATTCTTTATTTAAATAGAGGACAACTTAAATGTATAGTGTACAAAATTAAGTTGTAAGGAATGATAGAACGAAGGGGTTTCATCATGCAATAATGGTATACCGTATACCATTATTGTTTAAGAGCTTTGTTTATTTTGCAGCTTATTAAAGCTGTGAGGGGGTTAAAAAATGACTGAATTTAATTCCGTTAAATTGAAGGTTAAAGAGGGGCTGATAGAGGATTCCCACAGGGGTATTGTTAGAATCAACAGGGAAAATATGGATCAATTGGGAGCGGATATTGGAGATGTTGTGAATATAAAAGGTGAAAAAAGTACTGCGGCAAAAGTCTATCCGGCATTTAGCGACATTTATGGTCAACCTCTAATTCAGATGGATGGTGTAATCAGACACAATGCTGGTGTAGGTATAAATGGCAAGGTTATAATAAGTAAAGCTGAAGTTAAAATTGCACGTAAAATACTTCTTTCTCCTCTTGAGGATATCTACAATTGGACACAAGAAAATAAGATTGGGATAAAGAATTTGATAAAAGGCATGCCGATGGTCTGTGAGGATGAATTATCCCTGACTCTCTTTGGCAGCGGCAGATGCAGTTTTATTGTAAATGGTACGGCACCATCTGGAGTGGTTAAAGTTGATAATGAGACCGATATTGTTTTTGTACAACCTGAGTCTAATGTTGATGGATCAAGAATTACATATGAAGATATAGGGGGGCTGGATGAGCAGGTTCAAAAAATAAGGGAAATTGTAGAGCTGCCTTTGAAGTATCCCGGTGTGTTTAAAAAATTAGGCATTGAACCGCCTAAGGGTGTGCTGCTTTATGGACCGCCGGGTACGGGAAAAACTTTAATTGCAAGGGCAGTTGCTTCTGAAACAAAAGTTTATTTTGCCCATGTGAACGGACCGGAAATAATGAATAAATTTTATGGGGAAAGTGAGGCGAAATTGAGAGAAATATTTAAAGAGGCAAAGAGCCGGGCACCGAGTATAATTTTTTTAGATGAGCTGGATTCCATTGCCCCCAAGAGGGAAGATGTTCATGGTGAAGTTGAAAAAAGAGTTGTGGCCCAGCTCCTTGCACTGATGGATGGTCTTGAAAATCGAGGTCAGGTTATTGTAATTGGTGCCACAAATATACCTGATTCTCTGGATCCTGCACTTAGACGGCCGGGGAGGTTTGACAGGGAAATTGCAATTATGCCGCCCGATAGGGAAGGAAGGCTTAAAATATTACAAATTCATACGAGCTCTATGCCCCTTGACAAAAATGTAAAACTTGATAAGTTGGCTAAAATCACTTATGGATTTGTCGGTTCAGATCTTTCGGCACTTTGTAAAGAGGCCGGGATGATATCACTTAGAAAGGTTTTGTCAGGGAATGCAGATGGTATCAATGTTCCTCCTTTTAAGGTATCGATGGACAATTTTACTGATGCGCTGAAAGAAACAGAACCTTCGTCTACCCGGGAGTACTATTCGGAAGTTTCAGATGTAAAATGGGAGGACATAGGAGGGCTTGATAAAACTAAAAAGATTTTGCAGACTTTAGTGGAGCTTCCGTTTCATGACCCTGATTTATGTAGAGAATATGCCTTTACCCCGCCAAAAGGTATTTTACTGACAGGCCCGTCTGGTACGGGAAAAACTTTATTGGCAGATGCAGTTGGGAATTCTGTAAAAATAAATTTTATAAGTGTAAATGGTCTTACACTTATCTCTCACTGGATGGGAGAGTCGGAAAGAACCCTGAATGACGTATTTGTCAAAGCCAAGCAGACGGCACCCTGTATCTTGTTTTTAGATGAGTTGGATGGTATTGTCCGTTCCCGCTCTTTAGGGACAGACAGTTTAAGGGACAGATTTGTAAGTCAGCTTATAATGGAATTTGACAGCTTGAGAAAAGTTCAGGGAATTATAGTATTGGCTGCTACAAATAGAATAGATTTAATTGATCCTGTCTTGCTTAGGGAGGGGAGATTTGAATATGTCCTAGAATTGTCTTTGCCGGAAGTCAATGAGCGGGAGTCGATTTTAAAAATCCATTCTAGAGGTTTACCCTTGTCTGAAGATGTAGATTTCAGGTACCTAGCTGAAAAAACTGATAAAATGAGTGGCGCGGAATTGGCTGCCTTGTGCCGCAGAGCTTCATTTATAGCTCTTATGTCATCAGTAAAAAATGGCCTGAGAGTCAAGATAAATCAGGATATATTTAATCAGGCCATCTATGAAATAAATAATCAAAAGAGATTTAGGGGGGGTGGTTAGAAAAGTATCGACCTTGAAATTTGTTGTAATGTAAATCGTTAAAGAAAGGAAGATGGAATGAGATGTCAAGACAAAATTTGTTTGATGAACCGGGGCTGATGCAGATTACAGTTTGGGGTAGAGGAGTTTATGAAAATAAAGAAGCCAGAGACATAGTTGTTTCTTTAACAGAGGCAGCTGCATTGGAGGGAAAATATGTTCAGGCATGGGAGAATTATGTTGATCTTCCCGACCGTATCTATGTCCCGGTAAGGGCATATGGAAAAATTAGCCCTCAGGAAATTGAATCCAAATATGTTTATGAAAATGAAGCTCCTGATATTGTTGTTCTTACAGAAGAAACTCTTGTAAAAGGTGTGGATATTCTACGCGGAATAAAACAGGGGGCTGTACTTGTAATAAACACAAAGCGTTTGCCGAAGTATTTATTTGGATTTATCAAAAAAAACACAGAAAATCTTTCTAAAATTGTTACAGTTGATGCAAACAGTCTTTCAAAATCTGTTATCACTCTTTCCGGAGCTGAAGGTGCCACAGATGCCTCGGGAATTGGAAAGGGTATTGGAGCCGCGTTAGCTGCTGCTGTTGTCAAGGGTACTGAAATTGTTCAATTCGATAATTTACTTAAAATTGTGGCCAACAAGGATGTTGCAAAGAAGGCTTATAAACAAGCTATTGTCGTGGATGTAAATACTATGCAGCAAGCTTCTGTTTAGAAGTTAAAAAAATTTAAGGAGGTATTTAAAAATGGCTGTGCCGTATGAAAAAATTCCCTTTGCAGGTACTGTACCTTCACCGCAGAAAGAAAATGAAGGTATGGTTACCGGCAATTGGCGCACCAGGAGACCTGTATTGGATGCAGAAAAATGTGTAGAGTGTCAAATCTGCTGGATCAGCTGTCCCGATTCTTGTGTGAATCTTATGACTAAAGATAGTCCTATTACTTTCAATTTGAAATACTGCAAGGGATGTGGAATTTGTGCCGAGATGTGTCCTGTAGGGGCGATTACCTTAGTTCCTGAACTGGACTTTAAGGATTGAATTTATATTGGGGAGGTGAATTGAAAAATGAAAAGCAATATAAAGAGAATGTCAGGATGTGTGGCAACGGCCAATGCAATCAAATTGGCCAATGTGGATGTCATATGCTCGTATCCAATCCGTCCGTATACCGGAATTATGTCGGAATTAGCGAGAATGGTGGCGGATGGAGAACTAGATGCTGAGTTCGTTTTAGGCGAAGGTGAACATGGACAGCTCAGTGTAGTTTATGGAGCTTCTGCTGCCGGGGCCAGGGCTTTTACAGGCAGTTCAGGGGTAGGTGTAACCTATGCCATGGAGGTTTATTCTCCAATTTCAGGAGAAAGACTTCCACTTCAAATGGCCATTGCAGACCGTACACTGGATCCTCCAGGTGATTTTGGCTCGGAGCATACAGATGCATTGTGCTGTCGGGATCAAGGGTGGATTCAAGGATGGGCTTCTACACCGCAGGAGGCTTTGGATTTAAGTCTCATATATTATCGAATAGGTGAAGATCCGCGTGTACTTTTACCACAATTTGCCTGCCAGGACGGATATTTTGTATCCCATATTCTTGGTGAAGTTGATGTTCCGTCGCAGGAGCAAGTTGATGTATTTTTACCACCTTATAAGAACCGACATGTGCTGGATACAGAAAATCCTGTGATTATAGGTCCGCAGATGGAGCCGGAAATGGGACCCGGAACTCAGTACCAGAGGCATATGGCCATAGAAGGAGTGAGAAATGTATTTGATGAGGCCTATGATGAGTTTGCGGATATATTTGGACGCAGATATGATCCATGGCTTGAAGAATATATGACAGATGGTGCAGAAAGAGTTATTTTCATTCAGGGAGGACATGCCGAGACAGCCAAAAACGTGGCGAAGCACTTGAGAAATTTAGGTGAAAAGGTTGGTGTGGTAAGACTGCGTACACTGCGACCTTTCCCAACTGAACAAGTTCGGGAGGCTTTGAGCAGATTTAAAGTGGTAGGTGTGGTGGACAACTCAGTCAATTTTGGAATATCCTGCGGGGCAGGTGTCCTTCTGACTGAAGTCAGGGCAGCTTTGTATAATAACGATGAGAAAATAGAAACAATCGGATTTGTAGCAGGGCTTGGGGGTTCCATGATCACCCAGGATGAATTCTATAAGATGTACAGTATTATGAAAGATGCAGTTGATACTGGTAAAAGTAAGAAGCAAAGTTACTGGCTGCCATTTGAATTATAGATATGAAGGGAGGAAGTCAAGTGTTAGAAGAGATTAAATCTATTAAGGAAGCCCCGAAAGAGGAATATTATGTTCCAGGTCACCGTACTTGTGCCGGGTGCGGTCCCGCACTGCAGTATAGGCTGGTAGCCAAGGCAGCAGGGAAAAATACAATTTTTGTCGGTCCCACGGGCTGCATGTATGTTGCAAATACCAGTTATGGATGTGGTCCCTGGGCCGTTCCGTGGATACATGCACAGATTACCAACGGCGGGGGAGTTGCATCTGGAATATCGGCAGCATTTAAAGCTATGATACGTAAGCATAAGACCAGTGCGAAATATCCTAATATCATTGTGATGGCCGGTGACGGCAGCACTGCCGATATAGGACTGCAGTCCCTGTCTGCAGCTTTTTACAGGGGGCATAATATAGTATTTATTTGCTATGACAATGAATCCTATGCCAATACAGGTATTCAAGCTTCTCCAACTACGCCTTATGGAGCATGGACTACTTTTACTCCAGCCGGTCCGGTGGTTCCTGAAGGTAGAAAACTTATGCCTAAAGATATCACCAAGATAATGGCTCACGGCCATCCTGAACTAAAATATCTGGGCACTGCATCAATAGGTTATCCGCTTGATTTGATGAATAAAGTACGTAAAGCCTGTAATGCCGATGGACCTGCTTTTCTATATATACATGCACCCTGCCCGAAAGGATGGAGTTTTCCGGCGGAAAAAACAGTTAAGATTGCCAAACTGGCAGTTGAAACCGGGATGGTACAGTTGTATGAACTTGTGGATGGTAAGTATAAGTTGACGTATAAACCTGCTAAATTTAAACCGGTCAGTGAATATATAAAGTATCAAGGACGATTCAATCATCTTAAACCTGAACATATCGAAAAGCTTCAGAAATTTGCGAATCAACGCATGAAAGAAGTTGGGATAGAATACAGCGTGCCTCCAGTGGTAGAATAATAAATCTTAATCAAAATATAATAGTAAAAATATACAATTTACCTTACCCCGGATCAATTTAATAACTCCGGGGTTCTAATTAAAAGAAAGAAGGTGGTAATAAGCAAAAGTTCGGAAACAGATCTTTGAAAATTAAATATGAATTTAAGGAGGAATAATGCATGAACAATATTGACGAGATGAAAGCTAAAAATGTCAATGCATATGGATCAATCCTCGGTAACCGCTGGGTTCAACTTGTAGCTGCTGTTGTTGCTATGATAATGATTGCCAACCTACAGTATGCCTGGACCTTATTTACCACTCCTTTGGTTACGCAGTTAAAATCGTCTCTGGCTGTTGTCCAGTACGCTTTTACCCTGTTTATTATGTTTGAAACATTTGTTCAGCCCGCAGGAGGATATCTGCTGGATAGATTTGGATCAAAGCTTATATTTATTATTGCAGGTCTGTTGATTGGAGTTGGATGGAGCATGATGGGACAGGTAAATTCTGTAAGCGGTCTGTATTTTGCTTATGCCATGGCAGGAGTTGGAGCAGCCATTGTTTATGGTGGATGTGTTAGTGTGGCGATTCGCTGGTTCCCAGATCGGCGAGGTATGGCTTCTGGTATAATAGCAGGTGCTTTTGGCCTTGGTTCAATGCCCTTTGTACCTGTGATCGACAGGCTGCTGCAGGGCAGTGGAGTTATGCAGGCTTTTCTGGTTACTGGAACACTACAGGGCATTGTAATTATAGTTGTAGCTTTGATTTTGCGTTATCCTGTAGGATCAAAAATGCCCAATAAGAAAGAGGAAATTGCCAAATTAGATCAGTTACAAATTGGGTTCAGTCCTACACAAATGCTTAAAACTCCTAATTTCTGGCTTATATGGTCCATGTTTTTTTCTATTAGTGTAGGCGGTCTTATTATTACAGCTAATACCAAACCTTTCGGAAAGGAAATGGGAATAGCTTCTTCAATTATTGTACTAGCAGTTATGTTAAATAGCTTGTCTAATGGAATAGGGAGGGTTTTCTGGGGATGGATTTCAGATAAGTTAGGACGTCCTCGAACTATGTTCATATCTTTCGGTTTAAATGCAGTATTTTTATTCATACTTCCTGTCATAGGAAGCAACAGTATATTCTATGTGATTTGCATGATGTGCATAATGTTTACCTGGGGACAGTTATTCTCACTGTTTCCGCCAACTAATGCAGATGTATTCGGCTCAACTTATGCTGCCACAAATTATGGATTTCTGTACAGTGGGAAGGGAATAGCCTCTATTTTAGGTGGGGGTCTCGGAGCATATCTAGCTAGCTCTTATGGATGGAATGTAGTATTTTCATGTGCTGCAGTGCTCTCACTATACGCCTGTATAATGTCACTGGTTTTGCCTCGCATACCAAAACCAGTGAAAAAACAGCCTGTGGTAAGTAAGAAAAAAGTTACTGAAACTACCCATTAATGTTTTCTTAAAGTTTCTTCACCATTACTCCTTACACTACATTATCAGTATAACATAAGCTCAAGACCATTTCAATAGTATTTGGTATACCAGATACCAATTTCTGTAGAGAGTATAATATGAATTATTTCAAAAATTTGGTTTATTAAACTAAATAAGTATAATTATAGAATGGCAGGGAAGGCTTATCATGCTGAATAGCTGTATTTTAGAAACTTTGGATGCTTTGTTGAAAATGGTTTTTTATTTTTCCTTTGTTTAATGTAAATCAATAGTTGTAAAATAAGGTATAACTTTTTTATCCGGGTTATGCCTTATTTTGATTATGTTAAGCATTGTATAAGATGACGTTTTCGTATAAACTATTTTATATGAGCTATTGAATATAGGAGAAGGGAGAATTGGATGATATGCATATTTCATTTCTGGGAGGAGCTCGTGAGATTGGTGGAAGCTGCATGCTGCTCAGGATATACAATAAAAATATATTACTGGATTGCGGCGTAAGACAAAATTCTTCCAAAGACGCCCTGCCGGATTTTAAACTAATTCAGGATAATGGAGGCGTAGATGCCATAGTAATAAGCCATGCCCATATGGATCATATAGGCTCTCTTCCAATTATAAGCAGGGAATATCCGGAAGCCAGAATATATGCAACTAAAATGACCAAGGATTTGATGAAGGTTCTGCTCTATGACAGCTTGAAGATTATGAACAACCGGGAGGGAGAAATCCCATTGTATGCAGAAAAAGATGTTGTAAATATGTTGAGCCGTGTGTTTCCCATAAACTATATGGTTAAGTTTCCCATATTCGACAATATGGTTCTCACTTTTTATATGGCAGGACATATAGCGGGAGCCAGCTGTGTTTATATTACCACGCCGGAGGGTTCATTTTTTTATTCCGGTGATTTTTCCCTGTTTTCTCAGAAGACAGTGGAAGGTCTTAAAATACCTAAATTGAGACCGGATGCGGCAGTCTTTGAATCAACCTACGGTGACAGGCTGCATTCAAATAGGCAGGTAGAGGAAGAAAAGCTTGTAGATGTAATAGACAGATGTGTCAGGGAAAAAGGTAAAATGCTTATTCCTGCCTTTGCTCTTGGAAGGGCTCAGGAAGTGATACTCATTGTAAAAAAGGCAATGAACAAAAATAGATTAAAAAATATTAAAGTTTATGTGGACGGGATGATAAGGGATATAAATCGAACTTATAAGTTAAATCCACTTTACCTTAAAAATTCTCTGGGGAAAAAAATATTAAAGGGAATTGAACCCTTTTATGATGACAATATAGTGGCCGTAAAAGATAATAGTACCAGAGAGAGGATATTGGAAAATGAAGAACCCTGTGTGATAATATCGAGTTCAGGAATGCTTACAGGAGGCTACAGTCAGTACTATGCAGAAAAGATAGCTCCCATGCAAAAAGGGTATATAGTTATAACAGGCTATCAGGATGAAGAGTCACCCGGGAGAAAATTGCTGGATCTTTTAAAGGACGAAAAAAACAAAAAATTGTGCTTAAACGGGAAAACTATCGAGGTGAAATGTAAAGTCGAGAGAATAGGACTTTCAGCACATAGTGATAAACTCGAAATAAAATCGTTGATTCACCTTTTAAATCCCAGAAGCATATTTATTGTCCATGGAGATGAAAATGTAGTGGAAAGTTTTTCCAGAGAACTTTTTGAGGAGACAAGTGGAAGGGTATATGCTCCTAAGTGCGGCGACAGCTATGCAATAGATATACATAAGCCCCGGAGACAGCGTAAAACATATATAAACAAGGTTATGAATTCCTACATGGAATTAGATGAACACAATGTTAGAAGCTTATGGGAATTTATATCCAAAAATTATGGAAAAAGGTTATTCACGGCAGAAGAACTCTTTTATATATGGAGGGGTTGTAATAAATTAGAAAAATCTTTCAGGGATTTTCAAAAAATTATAATTTACTCTCCATATTTTGAAAATGACAGCAAGAGGCTGTTTTTATTTAAATGTCAAGAAGAGGGGAAAGTACTGGAAAAATTAGACAGGAAGGAACTTAAACCAAATGAATTGAAAGAGATTGTACATAATTATTTTGGTAAATTTAATTTTAAAAAAGCCAGCTATATGTATGAGAACAGGGAAATTGTGTTGAATTTTGACTTTCCTGCCGTGGTAAATGCGGATATACATAATGTAATGAAAGATTTCCAGAAAAAATTCAAATGGCAGGTGAAAATAAACAACTCGGTAAATATAAATGAGGCCTCAAAAGTAATAAAGGAACTTTTCAGTCAGAAAAATGTCGAAAAAATATCATATAGGTTGGAAAAAAATGAGGTGACAGTAGTTTTAGACTCACCTGCCAACGCGATAGAAGACAGTGAAAAAAAATTCAAGAATATTACGGGGATAAATATTTCAGTTAGATATAAGGAAAACTTAGTTTCCAAGAATGCGAATGCCGTAATTGTAAAATCAGGAAGCAGACATGATGTTATGGAGCAAAACAGGGCTTTGCAGTTTATCGATGAATTTTTTGAAGATATGGAATTTAAACCCTATAAAAAGAGTATAAAATCTCATTTGGATGAAAAGTATATAGAACTGTCTTTCATAACTCCTGCGATAGGGAAAAAATGTGAGAAAACAGTTAAAAGAATATCGGATTTGACAGGGTGGAACATGAGTGTGTCCGAGAGTGCAAATCAGAATGAAATAATAAAAATGGCAGTTGAACTCTGCAAAATGGAGGGAATAGAATTGAAAAAAAATCCCTCTTTTAATAATTTTGATTTGAGTGTGAAATTAAAAATTAAAGAAGGTCATTTGAAGGGTGGTGGGGAAAAGTTAAGTAGAATAAAAAATAAATTCGAATATAAAACGGGCTGTGTTTTAAAATGGTAGATGAAATAAAAATACGACTTATTATATGCAAATATGACAAACATTAAATAATTTATAGAAGAATTAGACAAGATATGATAATATTATATGTGGATTATAGGAAGGAGACATGTTGTTAATGAAAAGTAAAAATCAAGGTACAAAGACAGCGGAAGTATCGATGTATTTTTCGGAATTTGAAGTACCTCCAATGCAGGATGTTCTGATCATTGGTAAAAGATCTCCTATTGGTCCGGAAGCTGCCAGAAGAATGGTAGACATGCTTTCACCAGAGCAATATGAAGTGATTAAAATAGAACATAGATTTATAGAGGCGGTTGTTATTAAGAAATCTTTGATAAATTTAATTCCCAAAGATAAGTTAATTTCCATAATTTTAGAGGAAGGAGGTAAAATTGCTGACGAAACAATGATTATAAAAGCACAAGTTAGTGTAACATTGCATGTTAGTAAATCCATAGATTTATGATACAGAATGTTTTAAGCATATCGGATAAAAATTTTGTGAAGGTTAATATGCTTTCTGGAGTGAATTCCATTCAGCATTATTTTTATGAAGATAATATCGAGTGCCTGTTGGTTTATAAATCCTGTGAATTAGTTGGCATAGTTACGGAAAAAGAATTGATTACAGCACATCCCAATAGAATAGTTGCAGATATTATGTCAAATAAATATGTGTGTGTAAAGGGAAGTACATATATATGGAAGGCATTGGAGATATTCAATCAAAATAATGATCTGGAAATTATGATAGTTAAAGACAAAAGTGAAATTACAGGATTTATTACAAGGACAATTTTAAAAATTGAATTGGGGAAGCACATCGATTTGCTTACAGGATTTTATAAAAGTGATTACATATTTTACAATGCCTATAAACTGATTGAGGAGAATAAGAGTATTTCAGTTATATTTATGGATTTGGACAATTTTGGCTTTATAAATAAAAAATATGGCCATATAAATGGAGACAAGGTGTTAAAATCAGTAGCTTCTATTTTAAAGAAAAATATAAGTGCATACAATAATATTTATTTTTGCAGGTATGCAGGTGATGAATTTGCCATTCTCACTTGTTATTCCTTAAATGAAAATGAGGCACTGGCAGATCGTATAATATCCCTGGTAAGGAGAAATATTTTTTCAGAAAAAATTTTGGTTTCAATATCCATAGGTATAGCGGGGTGTAAAGCAAGAAATCTTCATGAAAAGGCTGATATATTGAGCTGTATAGATAAATTGATCAATGCAGCAAGTTTAGCTTCTACTAAAGCGAAAAATATTGACAGACATTTATTTGTAGTAAAGGATATAGGCGATATTTCAACGGACAATTGAGGAAATTTATAAAAAATCTCCTTACCTAAATCACTATAATCCACAATTCGTAGATTGACTGGTAAAGAGATTTTTTAAATTTAAAAACTATTATTGCTTATTTTTAAGAGAATATTTAATTATTTTATCCAGTAATTCCGTAAAAGACATGTTTACTGCGTTTGCACTTTTGGGAAAAAGGCTGTTTTTTGTAAGACCTGGAAGAGTGTTTAATTCCAATACATAGGGAATATTATCCTTAACTATCATGTCGACCCTTACGTAGCCGGTACATTTCAGAACTTTCCAGCATTTAAGACATATTTTTTCTATTTTGTCTTGCAGAGATTTTTCCAGTTTAACTATTATCTCATCTGATCCGCCATCCGCATATTTTGAAGTATAATCGAAAAAATCGGATTTTGGTCTTATGGAAATGAGGGGGAGCACCTTGCCGTCTAACATACAGCAGGTCACTTCATCACCTTTTATATATTTTTCAATTATTATTTCATTGTCATAGTCAAGGGCCAATTTTACGGCATCCTCTACATATTTTTTTTCTTTTACTATACTGGTGGCTACGCTTGAACCTCCACAGTTTGGCTTTACAACTACAGGATAGCCCATATCATCCAGGTATCTATAATCTATTTCATCTGTTGAATTAATACATATCCATTTTGCAGTATTGATTCCTGTAGATTCAAATATTTTTTTACTTATATCTTTGTCCATACATATGCTGCTTGTCAGAGGACCGCAGCCTGAATAAGGTATGTCCATAGTTTCAAATACAGATTGTATTACGCCATCTTCTCCAAATTTTCCGTGAAGTGCTATAAATGCAAAATCTATGTCCCTGGTTTTTTCAAAAGCGTCACTCTTTTTATCTATTACAATAGGTTTTACCTCATACTTGTTTTTATCCAGATAGTTTGTTATTTCCCTGCCTGAATTTAATGAAACTTCTCTTTCAGAAGATATTCCACCCATAACTACTCCTATTTTCATTTTGATTCCTCCGTGAAATTTATTATTTTACTTGGTTCTTTATTATTTATTCTATACATTTGTCCTGTAAAATAAAGAACCACGCTGTGACTATTTTTCTTCTACTGTGGTTTCGAATATTATCCTTTATTTATGCAGTTTATTGTGTAAAATATAATTGAGGTGAAATTTAATATGTTCTCTGATATGAAAATAGAAGACAAGAACAGCAAATTTGCATATATACAGATAAGGGATTACATAAAGGGCATGATACTGAGGGGACTGCTCAGGGCAGATGAAAAGCTTCCCTCATCCAGGGAAATGGCCTCAATGTTAAACATAAGCAGAAACACAGTAATGTATGCTTATGAATTTTTACAGGATGAGGGTTTTGTTTACATAAAAAAAGGCAGGGGTACTTTTGTCTCAGATGTAAAGGTAAGTACCCAGGAAAAATGGGATATAGACTGGGAAAATAAAGTAAATGCATATGGGAAACTTTCGGAGAAACTGGATATAATCAAACATGAGACAAAATGGAAAAGAGGGATGATATCTTTCAAAAGTATAGCTCCGGATGAAAATCTTTTTAATATAGAGGAATTTAAGAAATCTTTTTTAAACCGCATGTCTATAGAAGGGAAAAAAATACTGAATTATGGATATGCCCAGGGATACAAGCTTTTAATAGAATATCTCCTTAAATATATGGAAAATAAAGGCGTGGATATAAAAGGCAAGGATATACTTATAACAAATGGTTTTACTGAAGGATTTGATCTGGTACTGTCCTGTCTTACAAATAAAGGTGACAGCATACTGTGTGAAAATCCCACCCATAACACGGCTATTAAGATTATGAAATTACATGGACTCAATATAAAGGGGGTGCAGATTGGAAGGAAAGGTGTAGATCTAAATGAACTAAAAGAAAAATTAAAGAAAGAAAAATTCAAGATTTCCTATTTCATACCTTCCTATCACAATCCTACGGGCATTGTAATGCCTCCGGAGAATAGGGCAAAGTTGTATAATATACTTAAAGGCTGCAATGTGCCTATAATTGAAGATGGTTTTAATGAGGAGCTGAGATATTCAGGTGCCCATGTGCTTCCGATAGCTGCTATTGCAGGAAAAGGCAATAGCGTCATATACATAGGAAGTTTTTCAAAAGTCCTGTTTCCGGGGATAAGGATAGGATGGATATTGTCAGATAAGGTGCTTACGGGATACTTGGAAAGTATCAAGAGGGCGAGAAATATACATACTTCTTCTCTGGATCAGGCAATTTTCTATGAGTATTTGCAAAGCGGGGATTTTAATAAATATATCAAAAAAGCCAGAAGAATATACAGGGAAAAATATGAATTTGCATTGAAGTGTGCCAAAAATTATATACCCAGCAAGGAAATACTCGGTGAAGGAGGGATGCATATTTTTATAAAATTAAAGGGAATAAATTCCAGACAACTTTTAGAAAAATGCTGCAGGAAGAATGTCATATTTACTCCAGGAGATATATTTTATGTGGATGATAAGGGGCAGGACACTTTGAGGCTTGGCTTTTCAAGAGTTAGTAAAGAGGATATAAAAAAAGGTTTTAGTATAATTGGAGAAGAAGTTAGAAATTTGGGAGGCATATAATTGAGAAAATTATCGCAAAAAACACTTTACAGTGGAAATTGGATTAAATTGAATGAGATAACTTATGAGGGAAAGAGTCATGAGCAGTTGAAATGGGAAAGCATAGAAAGAACCAATACTACCAATACAGTTGTCATAATAGGAAAAATGGTTCCATCTAACAGATATATACTCATAAAGCAATATAGACCTGCCATAGACAACTACATTATTGGATTTCCTGCAGGACTTGTGGAAAAGGGCAGTTTGCCTGAGAATGCACTGAGAGAATTAAAAGAGGAAACAGGTTATACGGGGAGGGTCAAATCTGTAGGTATTTCCCTATATTCCAATGCTGCCCTGCTTACAGACAGGATAAGAGTGGTAAAAGTTGAAATAGATGAAAATCTGGAGGAAAATAAGAACCCCAAACAGAATTTAGAAGCAGCAGAGGATATAGAGGTAATTGCACTGAAGAAAGAGGAGCTGAAACATTTTTTCCTGAAGGAACAGGCAAATGGAACTGCTATAGCCATGGGACCGTGGTATGTTTTCTTTGGAATGGAAGGTATATAGCACAGATCACAGGCCGTTTGAAATATACTTGTGGTTATGATATATTTTTATCATGAGTAAACTATAATCTGAAATTGCAGGTGTAATTATGAAGGATTGGCTTTTAAAAAAGGATAATTATATTCCGCCAAAGGACAAGGATAAATTTATAGATAAAAGCATTTTTTCTATATTACATCTTTTGTCCCTTATTAAAAGAAACAACAGAAGTGAAAACAGCCTTTTATACAGTTTGAATCCCATAGTAAAACTATTTTTTACTATTTTATGTATAATATTTTTGTCTTTATCCAAGAGCTTTTATTATGTACTTTTGGTGGATGTATATTTTTTGCTTATATTGAGTCTCTTGGATATAGGGGAGATAAAAAAAATATTGATTGTGAGTGCAGCTGTACCGATGTTTACTGTTGTAATGCTCATACCTTCCATGGTTATGGGTAATGTAAGAAACAGTGTTTTGCTCATATTAAAGATAGCTGGGACTATAATTTCTATAAACACCCTATCTTATACTACCAAATGGCATGACATGATAAGGGCCTTAAAAAAGTTTTTCATACCGGATATTTTTATTTTGGTTTTTGACATAACTTTAAGGTATATTTTTATTTTGGGAGAGTTTGCTTTGGACATGTTTTATTCTCTTAAACTCAGATCCGTGGGAAAGAATAATCACAAATATTCTTCCATTTCAAAACTTATGGGAGGTCTGTTTTTAAAATCCAAGGAAATGGGGGATGAAATGTATTCTGCCATGGAATGCAGGGGATTTACGGGAGAATATGTATCTCATAGTAAATTCAAATTTAAATTTGCAGATTTTCTATATTCGGCGGCTGGGATTTTTATAATAGGTATGTATTTTTACATAACTGGAATGAGGTTGATATGATAGAGCTTAAAAATGTATTTTTTAAATATAAGGATGAAGAAGTTTTAAAAAATATAAATCTCAAAATAGGACAGGGAGATTCTATAGCACTTATAGGTGCCAACGGCAGTGGAAAATCAACTCTTTTAAAACTGTTAAATGGCATAATATTCCCTTCGAGCGGAGACTATTATTTTAATAATGTACTGATATCCAAAGATAAATTGGAACAAAGTGATTTTTCCAAAAAGTTTCATAAGAAAATGGGATTCGTGTTCCAAAATTCCGATGCACAGCTTTTTTGTTCAAATGTATATGAAGAGGTGGCCTTTGGTCCGAGACAAATGGGAATGGATGAGGATGAAGTGGAAAAAAGAGTGAATGATTGTTTGAATCTTCTGAATGTAAAGGATCTGGAAAATAAGGAACCTTACAATATAAGTGGAGGGGAAAAAAAGAGAGTCGCCATAGCCTCTGTACTCGCTCTTAATCCAGAGGTGCTGGTTTTAGACGAACCCATGAGCGGAATAGATCCCAAGGGTAAAAAGTTTTTAAATGATCTGTTTAAAAAATTGAACGGGGTTGGAAAAACTATAATATGTTCTACCCACGATTTTGAATATGTGAAGGGACTTTTCAGACGTGTATTGGTGTTTTCGGAAGATCATCGCATAATAAGAGACGATGCTTACAGCAGGGTGATACAGGACAATGATTTTTTGATAAAATGTAATATTAAATGACTAAATTGGTTGACATAAAAAGTGTAGTATAATAAACTTAAAGTTATAATTGAATAGTTATAGGTTAAAAGGGAATGCGGTTAGATTCCGCAGCAGCCCCCGCTACTGTATTTGATTGTGAGTTATGGATCATAAGCCAGAAAACCTGCCTAACAAATTGTTTTTGCTTTCGGAGGGAAAGAAACTTTTATTACGTTTAAATTTTTAGTGTAAACTGGATTTTTATGTTAAAAGCGATGAGCTCTAAAGCTCGTCGCTTTTGTTCTTAAAACAGTATTAGAGGAGTGGTTATGGTGACGAAAATTATGATTCAAGGTACGGGTTCTTCTGTAGGTAAAAGTATAATTGTTTCTGCCCTTTGCAGGATATTTAAACAGGATGGATATTCAGTATGTCCATTTAAATCTCAAAATATGTCGTTGAATTCCTATATAACTTTGGATGGAAAAGAGATGGGCCGTGCCCAAGTGCTTCAGGCCTATGCTGCAGGACTGCAGCCGGAAGCGTATATGAATCCGATACTATTAAAGCCTACTTCGGATAAAAAGTGCCAGATAATAGTAAACGGTAAAGTATATGGAAACAGCACAGCTATGGAATACCATAATATGAAGCTGGAGTTTAGGGACATGCTTAGGGATCACTTTAAAAAGTTGGAAGAAAATTTTGATATAATAGTGATGGAAGGTGCAGGAAGTCCTGCGGAGATAAATTTAAGGGATAGGGACATCGTGAATATGGGTATGGCTGAAATAGCAGATGCTCCCGTTCTTTTGGCCGGTGATATAGACAAGGGAGGAGTATTTGCCTCTCTTGCAGGTACAATGCTGTTTTTTAATGAAGAAGAGAAGAGAAGAGTTAAGGGAACAATAATAAATAAGTTTAGGGGAGACATAGATATATTAAAACCTGGGCTCAAAATGCTTGAAGATGTTATCAAAGTACCCTGCCTGGGAGTTATACCTCATTTTAACCTGGCACTGGAAGATGAAGATGCGGCGGTGCAATTCAACAAAAAAGTTATGGCACCTATAGATATAGCTGTAGTAAAACTGCCACATATTTCTAATTTTACAGATTTGGATGCCCTTAAAAGTGAAGATGATGTTTCTGTGAGATTCATAACTTCTGTGGAGGAATTTGGGAATCCGGATTTGCTTATAATTCCCGGAAGTAAAAATACCATAGAAGATTTAATTAAAATCAGGAAATGCGGTCTTGAATCCTGCATTAAAAAATACAGCAAAACTGGAATTGTAATAGGAGTATGTGGCGGCTATCAAATGCTCGGCAAAACCATAAGTGATCCCTATAAGACGGAAACTGACGTCGGGGGGGCGGATGGAATAGGTCTTCTGGATATAGAAACTGTGTTTGACAGGGAAAAAGTCACTACTAGAGTAAAGGCCGTAAGTGATATGGATTTCCCGTTTATAGATAAAAATGGATCTTTGGAAAAAAAGAAATTGAATGTGTATGGATATGAAATTCATATGGGAATATGCAAATATGGCATAAACGCCGGGCCGCTGTTTGAATTTACAGAGAAAAACGGAAAAAAAGTTCATATGAAAGATGGAGCTGTGAATACAGCCCAAAATGTTTTTGGAACTTATATACACGGTGTTTTTGACGCCGTTGATTTTAGAGAATATATTTTAAACAGAATAAGACAGAACAAAGGACTGAGCTATAAAAAATCCAAAATATATGAAAACCTCAGAGAGGGCGAAATAGAGAAACTTGCCCATATAGTACGAAGAAGTCTTGATATAGATAAAATATATGCTATTATGGGCATCAAATGATAGATATGCTTAGCAAATACCAGAAGGAGGGATTAATTTGCTTTTTTCCCTTGTATATATAAATATTATAGATCTCCTTGCAGCAGTTGTACTGGACTGGATATTTGGAGACCCGGGTTGGTTCCCGCATCCTGTCATATATATAGGAAAACTTATATCCTGCTTAGAAAAGAAAGGAAGAAAAATTTGTAAAACAAATGGCAGTTTAAAAGCTTTTGGAGGGTTGATAGTTTTAACAGTAGGAGCTGTAAGTTTTATTGCACCATTTGTATTACTTGTGATTTTGAGAAGACACCTGATTTTATATAATTTGGTGAATACATTCATTATCTGTACGACTATTTCTGCTAAATGCCTGTCGGTGGAAGCCAAAAAAGTTTATTTTGCTTTAAAAGAAAAAAATATTGAGAAAGCGAGGCTGAAGCTCTCTTACATAGTTGGCAGGGATACTTCTAATTTAAGCAGCGGAGATATAATAAGGGCAGATGTGGAAACGGTAGCTGAAAATACATCCGACGGAGTCATAGCACCACTTATATATGCGGCTGTATTTGGGGCACCTCTTGCTATGCTCTACAAGGGCATAAATACTATGGACTCAATGCTTGGATATATGAATGAGAGGTATAGATACATAGGATTTTTCCCGGCTAAAATAGATGATGTATTTAATTTTGTACCTGCTAGAATCACAGGGGTGCTTATGTGCATAATGTCCTTTACAGTAAGGGGGAATCCAGTAAAAACCTTTAAGATAATGATAAGGGACAGGAGAAACCATAAAAGCCCCAACTGTGCATATCCCGAATCTGCAGCAGCAGGAGCTCTCGGAGTACAGCTCGGCGGCACTAACATTTATTTTGGCGAGGAAGTGTATAAGCCAACCATAGGAGATAAGCTTGTTGAATTGAATTTTGAGCATATAAAGTATTGTATAGATCTTATGTATTTTACAGAAGTACTCATGATGATTTTAATGGCACTGGTGATCCAGGCCGTTTAAATAAAAATAAGAGTTGGGACGTGTGTATAATGGAGCATGGCGGAGATGTATATACAGAGGGTATTTTAAAGGGAAGAGAACTTCTGGATTTTAGCTCTAATATAAATCCTCTGGGAGTACCCTCCAGTTTCAAAAAAAATGTAGATGAAGCACTGAAAAATGTAGAAAGATATCCGGATGTTGAATATAGAAAAGTAAAATATATCATAAGGAAATATTTGGATTTTTCAGAGAACTATTTTGGAAATAACAAGTGCAATGGAGAATTGAGCCTGGATGACAGTGACATCGTACTTGGAAATGGGGCTTCTGAAATAATAGATCTGGTTATAAGCTGCTTTAATAGTGTCTGCATAGTAGTACCTTCTTTTATAGAGTATGAGAAAGATGCACTAAAATGGGGCTGTAGTGTAAGTTATTCCAGCTTGACTGATAACATGGATTATGATTATGAAGATATTAAACTGAAAATTAAAAATGCAGATGCTTTGATTTTGGGAAACCCCAATAATCCAAATGGAGGTATAATAGATAAGGACAAATTTTATGAGATTGTGAATTTTTGCAATAAAAATCATAAGACGATAATTATAGACGAGGCATTTGTTGAATTTACAGGTAAGATAGGCTGCAGCTTTTTAAGAGAGATGAAACAGTTCAGATGTATTTTTATTGTAAGGGCTCTTACAAAGTTTTTTGCACTGCCCGGAATAAGATTTGGCTACGGTGTTTGCAAAGATGTAAAATTAATGGATAAAATAAGGACCAAGCAAAATCCGTGGAATATAAATTGTTTTGCAGAGACAGCGGCTGAATATGTTCTTCAGGATGAATGCTATATGGATAATTCTTTGAAGTGGATTGAAATGGAAAGAAAATTTATGCTGGAGAGTTTAAAGGCAATTCCCGTTGTAGAAAAGACATATGATACTTACAGTAATTTTGTACTTTGCAAACTGGGAGATATGAGTTGTGAAAAGCTGTATAGAAAGTGTTTAAATGCAGGTATACTTATAAGGAAATGCAGCAATTTCAGAAAATTGGATGATAGGTTTATAAGGCTGGCCATAAAAGACAGAAGCAGAAATCAGAGATTGCTGAGTGTGCTGGGAAATATATAGCTTAGGGGGATATTGAGATTGAATGAAAGACCATTTGAGAATTATTCAAGTGCTTTTCTTGCACTTCTGCCGTCAAAGATAAAGGTAGTGGTAATAGGAGGAGGAAGGGCGGCTTATATAAAATCCAGGACGTTTGCATTAAAAGGATGCCGGGTGTGTGTCCTTTCACCGGAATTTATCGGAGAATTTGACGGCATAAAGGACAATATCGATATGATAAAGGGAAAGTATCAGAGAAAGTATATAGAGGATGCACATATTGTAGTAATTGCCACCGGCGATAAAAAGCTAAACGGGGTTATAGGAAGGCACTGCAGCCAACTGTGTAAAATTTATCTGGATGCCTCTGAACCTCAAAGAGGAAATTGTATTGTTCCCTGCCAGAGGAATACAGAAAATATTTCACTGGGAATCAATACTAGAAATGTAGGAATTTCCCCTATTACTTCGGTTTTTATTGCAGAGAAAGCAGTGGGGTACTTAAGAAACTATGATGATTTTGTAAAATTTACTTCTAAAATGAGGAATAGTATAGAGAATGAAGATATTAGGAAAAAAATTATGAGATTTGTCTGTACTGAGGATTTCTATTTTTTTTATAAAGAAGGAAAATCTTCTGAGATTATAAAAATGTTTTTTGGATAGAATGGCAAATTATTTTGCTGCAGGATGGTGATGTTATTTGAAGTTTAAGATTGCAACCCGAAAAAGTAAATTGGCACAGCTCCAGACTGAAATAGTTATGGACATACTGGAAAAAAACTTTGGCGTCGAATGTCAGAAAGTGCTTATAGAAACTACCGGGGATAAAAGGCTTGACGTGTCTTTAGACAAAATAGGCGGAAAGGGACTTTTCCTGAAGGAAATCGAACTTGCTCTTTTAAAAGATGAGGCCGATGCTGCGGTTCACAGCATGAAAGATGTACCTTTTGATGTTCCGGATGAATTTGAGATAGCAGCTGTATTGGAAAGAGAAGATGTAAGGGATGCATTTGTTTCTGTGGATAATGTTCATTTTGAAGAGCTGCCCCGCGGTTCAAGAATTGGTACAAGCAGTAACAGAAGAGCTGCCCAGATAAAAACATTAAGACCTGATTTAGAAGTGGTTTCTATAAGGGGAAATATACAGACCAGAATAAAAAAGATGAGGGAACGAAATTTACAGGGTATAGTTTTAGCTGCGGCGGGCATCAAAAGGCTAAAACTTGAAAATTTAATTACAGATTATTTTCCGGTAGGGAAATTGGTACCTGCTATTGGACAGGGGGCCCTGGGAATTGAAATAAGAAAAGAGAGCGGACACAGAGATCTTTTTATGAAATTAAATGACGAAAATACAAGAATTTGTGTGGAAGCTGAGAGAAGTTTTATGCGGAGATTAAATGGAGATTGCCGTTCCACTATAGGTGCCTATGCCGAAATAGATGGTGATCTTATAAATATCATGGGAATATTCATGGTAGGAGATAAATTGATTAAAAAAGATATAACAGGTGACAGGAAAAATTATATTCTTTTAGGTAAAAAACTTGCTGAAGATATAATTAATCCTTAGAGGAGGTTGCATATGGGTAAAGTTTATCTTATAGGAGTAGGTCCCGGCGATGAAGAGCTCATAACATTAAAAGCTGCAAGAAAACTCAGTGAATGTACTGCCGTGATGTATGACAGACTGGCAGGTACGGGAGCTTTAAAATATCTAAATGAGCACTGTAAAGTATATTACTGCGGGAAAGAACCGGGATGTCATTACAAGAGCCAGAATGAAATAAATAACATGCTTGTTAGGCTGGCAAAAGAAGGTTATATAGTCGGAAGAATAAAGGGAGGGGATCCCTACATATTTGGAAGAGGCGGGGAAGAAGCTTTTGCCCTTTTGAAAGAGGGAATTGAATTTGAAGTTGTACCAGGGATTACATCACCTATTTCTGTGCTGAATTATGCAGGCATACCTGTTACACACAGAAAAATAGCCAGAAGTTTTCATGTATTTACAGGAAAAACTGCGGACAAATTGGATATAAATTGGAGTGCCGCAGCCAAGATAGGCGGTACCTTGATTTTTTTAATGGGTTTTGAAAATCTGAGCACAATATGTAATAATTTAATAGAAAATGGAATGAATAAAAATGCGCCCTGTGCGGTAGTTATGAGGGGAACTACTGCACGGCAGAAAAAAGTTGCAGGCAAGCTTGAAGACATATGTCAAAAAGTAAATGCAGCCTCGTTGAATTCTCCCTGTATTATAGTAATAGGCGAAGTGGTTGAGTTCAGTGACAAGTTGAATTGGTATGAGAAAAAGCCCCTTTTTGGTAAAAACATCTGTATTACCAGATCAAAAGCTCAGTCCAAAGGAATGCGGCAGAAACTGCTGGATTTGGGAGCGGAAGTTACTGAAATACATTCTATTAAAATAAAATATACTTCAGAGAATATTAAAAAATATATGCACAAGCTTCAGAATTACGACTATATTGTCTTTACGAGTGTAAATGGAGTGAATAGTTTCTTTGACAGGCTTTTGAGTGAAAATTATGATATCAGGAAAATAAAAGGAAAATTTACAGCTATAGGACCTGCCACAGAAAAAGCTATAAAACAGAGAGGGATTATACCGGAAATGGTAGCAGACAAATTTGTAGCTGAAAGTCTGCATGATAAAATGAAAAAATTTGTGAAAAAAGGAGATAAAATATTTATTCCCAGATCTAAAAATTCAAGACCCTATCTGGCAGAAGCCCTGCGCGGGGAGGGATGTATTGTAGATGAGTGTTATACTTATGAGACTGAAATGGGAGAACTGCCCGATAAAAAATGTTTTGACGGCGTGGATATAGTGATTTTTACCAGTCCCACTACAGTTAGAAATATGATACATCTTGTGGGAACCGAGGCTATAAAACAAAAAGAGGTGGTTTCCATAGGCCCTATAACAGGTAAAGAGTTGGAAAAACACGGCATATGTTATCATATGTCCCGGGAATATACTACAGAGGGCGTAATAGATACTATTGTCCATACAATGAACAGTTCAAAGTGTGCAGCCCGCGATTAAAAAATTAATTTTAATATAATGAGGAAAGGTAGTAATGAAGAATGTTTACAAGACACAGAAGACTTAGAAAAAATCAAGTTATAAGGGATATGGTAAGAGAGACAACTCTTAACAGGAAAGATTTTATCTATCCGGTATTTGTAGTAGAAGGGGAAAATGTTAAAGAGGAGATATCTTCTCTGGAAAACAACTATCACTATTCCATAGACAGACTCCACGACGTCGTAGATGAACTTAAGGATGCAGGAGTAAAGAGTGTAATTTTGTTTGGAATTCCAGGATATAAAGATGAAGTTGGGACTTCGGCTTTTGAGAAAAATGGAATAGTTCAAAGGGCCGTTAGAAAGCTTAAGGAATTGGACCCAGAACTTTTTGTAATTACCGATGTGTGTATGTGTGAATACACCAGCCATGGACACTGTGGGATAGTTCATGATCATGAAGTGGATAACGATGAAACTATTAAATACATTGCAAAAATAGCTTTGTCGCATGCTGAAGCAGGAGCTGACATGGTAGCACCTTCAGATATGATGGATGGAAGAGTCCAGGCTATCAGAAATACGCTAGATGAAAATGGCTTTAAAAATGTAGGTATAATGGCCTACAGTGCCAAATACTGTTCGGCATTTTATGGACCTTTTAGAGATGCTGCAGATTCAGCACCTAAGTTTGGAAATAGAAAGGGATACCAGATGGATCCCGGCAATGTAAGGGAGGCAATGCTTGAAATAGAAGACGATATAAAAGAAGGTGCGGACATAGTAATGGTAAAGCCGGCTATGGCTTATCTGGATGTGGTTAGAGCAGCCAGAGACAGGTTCGATGTACCTATAGCAACGTACAATGTAAGCGGAGAATTTGCTATGGTGAAGTCGGCGGCTAAAGCAGGTCTTATAGATGAGAAGGCCATAGTGAAAGAGATGCTCACATGTATGAAGAGGGCCGGGGCAGGTTTGATAATTACCTATTATGCCATAGACATATGCAGGTGGATAAAAGAAGAGGGAAACTAGAAAGGTAGAGGTTGCTTTGAAAAGTATTATTATATCTTCAGATAGCAGTGAAGGTGGGAAAACTACAATAACCCTGGGTATTATGAAGGCTCTTATAAAGAGCGGATACAGTGTCCAGGGGTATAAAGTAGGTCCCGATTATATAGATCCTGCGTTTCATAAAAGTATAACTGGTGTGGATTCCAGAAATCTTGACATTTATCTTATGGGTGAAGATGGAGTAAAGGCATCTTTTGGCAGAGGCAGCGGAGATCTGGGTATAGTTGAGGGAGTTATGGGACTTTATGACGGCAAGGGGATAGACAGCAGATATTCAACAGCACACGTGGCCGAAATCTTGAATCTTCCGGTAGTTTTGATCATAAGCCCTAAGCCTCAAAGCACTACACTATGTGCTGAAATAAATGGGATAGTTGATTTTGAAAACGTAGACGTGTGCGGGGTTATTTTTAATAATATAAGTGAAGGCTATTATAGGCTTTTGAAGGCTGCGGTAGAAAAAAATTGCAATTTAAAGGTATTTGGATATATACCGAAAGATGAGAGACTTTCATTGGAAAGCAGGCATTTGGGGCTGATTCAAAGCAGGGAAGTTGAAGATTTAAATGAAAAGATAGAATTGTGCAGTGAACTTGTTTTGAAAAATATAGATATGAATATGCTGTTGAAGTTTTTTAAGGAAAGTCCTGATTTTGAAGATGAATACCACCTTAAGGACAGGGGAATAAAGACGGCAGTGGCCTGTGACAAAGCTTTTAGTTTTTACTATAGGGAAAATATAGAGCTTCTTGAGGAATGCGGGGAAGTTGTATTCTTCAGTCCTCTAAAAGATAAATGTCTGCCTGAAGATATAAATTTTTTGTATATTGGGGGTGGTTACCCGGAAGTCTTTATAAAAGAACTGAGCCGCAATAAATCCATGTTAAACAGCATAAATAAAAGTTTGAGCTCAGGACTCAATTGTTATGCCGAATGCGGAGGGCTCATGTACTTGATGGAAGGTATCCAGGGAATGGACAGCGGACGTATTTTCAATACAGTGGGATTTTTTAATGGGAAAGCCTATATGACTTCAAAACTCCAGAACTTCGGATATGCTCAAATTGAGGTAACTGAGAAGAACAATATTTTGCCTCTGGGGTTGAAAATAAATTGCCATGAGTTTCATAAATCCCATATTGAATCAGATGAAAAGAAAATCTATACAGTTACCAAGGATACATATAATGGCATGGTAAAACGGTGGAACTGCGGATATATAAATAAGAACACGTTGGGAGCTTACGCCCATGTTCACTTCTTTGGAAATTTAAATATGATTAAAGAAATTACTGGGAAAATTAGAAGAGAGGAAGTATATTGATGGAGTTATTGAAACAGACCTTAAAGGCTATAGAAGGTAAAAATGAGGAAGCTGTAAAAAGGGCCTGGAAATCTATAGATAATCTTTCAAAACCTATAGGAAGTCTTGGAGAGCTTGAAAATATAATAGCCAAGATGGCCGGGATAACGGGGAAAACGCATAACAAAATTCACAAGAAAAATATAGTTATAATGTGCTCGGACAATGGAATCTGGAATAAGAGCTTGAGCAGCTGTCCTAAAGATCTTACGGTGACTGTTACTAAAAATTTTGTAAGAGGCATAACAGGTGTATGCGTGCTTGGAGATTTTTTTAAGGCGGATAGAACTGTAGTTGATGTTGGTGTGGATTATGATTTTAAGGATCCCGGAATCATAGACAAAAAGGTAGCTTATGGAACTAAAGATATGACTAGAGAACCGGCTATGACAAAGGAAGAATGTGTGAAGGCCATTGAAGCTGGAATTGAGATAGTGGATGGACTTGTTAAAAAAGGATATGATATGTTTGGTACGGGCGAAATGGGAGTATGCAATACAGCTACCAGCTCTGCAGTTTTAAGTGTACTTAAAAATCTGCCCGTAGATATGACTGTTGGAAAGGGTTCAGGAATTACGGACAGCCAGTTTGATGCCAAGAAAGAAGCAGTACGGCGTGCTATTGCTGTAAATGAACCGGACTCCAATGATCCAATCGATACTTTGTCAAAAGTTGGAGGATTTGATATAGCAGGGATATGCGGCTGCTTTCTAGGAGCTGCCAAAAACAGAATGCCCATTGTGATCGATGGCTTTATATCTGCAGTGGCTGCCCTCTGTGCTTTCAGGTTGAACAGGAAGGTAGTGGATTATATTTTTGCTTCTCATCTTTCGGCAGAACCTGCTATTAAATATGTAATGAAAGAATTGGGCCTGAATCCCATGCTCAATTTGGGAATGAGGCTTGGAGAGGGCTCGGGATGTCCCATGGCATTTGAAATAATAGAAGCAGCTCTTTACGTGATGGACAATATGGGAAGCTTTGATGAGGCCAATATAGACGGTACGGTTCTTGTAGATATCAGAAAGGGTAAATGATGTTATGGATTATATAAAATCACCTATGTATATAGAAAAAAGAAGTTTTGAAATAATAGAGAGGGAAATTGGGAAACATAGTTTTTCAGATAGGGAACTTTCTGTAGTGAAAAGAGTGATACATACTACAGGGGATCCACAGTATAAGGACATAATATACATAAGACAGGGGGCTATAGATGCTGCACTTCAGCTTTTGGGAAATGGAGTAACTATTTACACAGATACGAATATGGCAGCAGCCGGTATAAACAAAAAGGCACTGAAAAAGCTTGATTGCAGGGTTGAATGTTTTGTAAACAGGGCTGAAATAGCACGTATAGCTAAGGGCAGCGGAATAACTCGTTCCATGGCAGCAGTGGAAAAAGCTGCTGAAGAGGGGGTAAGATTTTTTGTGTTTGGAAATGCTCCTACTGCTCTTTTTAGATTGAAGGAACTTACGATTGAAAAGAAGGCAGATCCTGAATTTATAGTTGGAGCCCCGGTGGGTTTTGTGGGGGCCGAAGAATCCAAGAGGGAAATAGAAAAACTTGATATTCCCATGATAACTATAAGAGGGAGAAAAGGTGGAAGCAATATAGCAGCGGCAATAGTCAATTCACTTATGTATATGATAACCAGATAATGCTTTGAGGTGATAAAACGTGCTGGATATGTATGTAAATCATGATGGGAAAAAATTAAGATGCGGATATACCACGGGTTCCTGTGCAGCTGCAGCTGCAAAAGCGGCGGTAACAATGCTGTATTTCGGCAGTGAACCCAAGGAAGTTAAAATAGATACTCCCAAGGGGATTGAACTTTTAATACCTGTTCACAGCAGGATCATGGAAAAGGATTGTGTAAAATGCTGTGTCTTGAAAGACGGTGGAGATGACATCGACGCAACGGACGGCATAGAAATATGGGCGATGGCCAGGAAAATTCCCGATGGATATGTTCTAAAGGGCGGCAGGGGAGTTGGCGTAGTTCAAGGAGATGGCCTCTATGTAAAAAAAGGAGAATATGCCATAAATCCGGTCCCCAGAAAGATGATTAAAAAAGAAGTAGAGGAAGTGCTTCCCGGAAAATGCGGTGTTGAGATAACAATTTTTGTTCCAAAGGGAGAAGAAATAGCTAAGAAGACTTTTAACCCTAGGCTGAATATAGTTGGGGGAATATCCATACTTGGAACTACGGGAATTGTAATGCCCATGTCAGAAGAAGCCCTTATGCAGTCTGTTGAGCTGGAAATAAGCCAAAAATCTGCCCGGGGATATGATGACTTGATCCTTCTCTTTGGAAGTATGGGTAAAGACATGGCATCAAAATTGAAGCTGGATAGAAATAAGATGGTGATAATGTCCAATTATGTCGGGTTTGCCTTAAATTGCTGTATGGATAAGAAAATAAAAAAAGTGCTTGTAGTAGGACATATAGGAAAACTCAGCAAGGTTGCCTCCGGATGTTTTAACACTCACAGCAGGGTATCGGGTATGAGGCTTGAGACTCTGGCTCTTGAACTTGCCCTTATGGGTAAACCTGCAGAACTTGTAAGGAAGGTATACAGTCAGAAAACTACGGAAGGAGCTGTGGAGTTCCTTGGGAAGGGATATGAAAAACTGTATGAGAATATAGGCATAAAAATAAAGGATAAGATAGAGCAGTACACTTATGGTTCAATCAGTGCCGATGTGATAATGTATTCCATGAAGGCAGGAGTACTTTACAGCAGCATAAAATAACTCAGCAGTAGGTGAAAAATATGGATGGAAAAGTTTTTATAGTTGGAATAGGACCCGGAAATGAGAAATATATACTTCCAAAAGCAGTATCTGTAATGGAGCAATCCGATATAGTGGTTGGCTTTCAAAGAGCTGTAGACAGTTTGAAATTTATAAGCGGAGAAAAGATGGTAGTTAAAAAATTGAGCAGTATAATGGACGTTATAGATCTCAACGGGGACAAGAATATATCAATAGCTGCCTCGGGAGATCCACTCTATTACGGCATAACCGAGTATTTAAAAAAAAATTACCGGGGAAATATGGAGATTGTCCCGGGTATCAGTTCTTTTCAGTATATGATGGCAAAAATAAAGTTGAGCTGGCAGGGAGCTTTTTTAGGAAGCCTTCATGGAAGACAGGAAGATTTTTGTAACGTGGTAAGAGAAAATAAGATATCTATATGGTTTACGGATAATGTACATTCTCCGGACTATATGTGCAGAGCTTTGGAAAGTAAATCAATAGCGGCCAGAGTGTACGTGGGGGAAAATCTTTCCTATCAAAATGAGAGGATTACCGTGGGTGATGTAGAGGAAATGAAAAATAAAAAATTTGCCGGACTTTCCGTAGTTGTAATAGAAAAAAAGGGAGAGAGTTTATGATATATATAAAGGATAATGAATTCATAAGAGGGAATTGTCCGATGACAAAAGAGGAAATAAGGATACTAAGTATTTCCAAAATGGAGGTAGAAGAAAATTCAAGAGTGCTTGATATAGGTGCCGGTACCGGCTCAATAAGTATACAGCTGGCTAAGATATGCAGCAGGGGGAATGTCGTTTCGATTGAAAAAGATGAAGAAGCCCTGCGGCTTATTGAATTGAACAGGAAGAAATTCGATATACATAATTTAACTGTTGTAAAAGGTGAGGCCCTCAAAGCAGAAGGGAATATAGATTCCGGATTTGACGCCATATTTGTTGGAGGCAGCGGGGGAAATATAGAGGATATAATAAAAAGATACGGTTTAAAGTTGAAAAGCAAGTCAAATATGGTGCTGAATTTTATAACCCTGGATAATTTATATAAGGCATTGAATGTTCTCAGGAATATGAACTGTAAAGTGGAGTGCATACAGGTTTCTATAAATAAAACCCGGGATGACAGTTATATGATGACTGCAAACAACAGTATATTTGTAGTTAAGGCGGTTAAGCCGTAATCCCGGCTTGTTAGGTCAATTATGATTGAAAGGGGTTGTAAAATCAGATGGAAAAAAAGGATAAATCCATGGGAACTCTCTATGGAATAGGAGTTGGACCGGGAGATGAAGAACTGCTTACATTGAAAGCCGTGAAAGTTATAAGAAGCTGTGACGTGATAGTAGCCCCTTCTGCAAGGGAGGGGGAAAGCAGTATAGCGTTTGATACGGCTAGAAATTTTATAGACGGGAACAAGGAAGTTATAATAAAACATTTTCCGATGGGTGGTAAGGATCAGAGTAAAAAAATATTTGAAGCTTTTGAAACCATAGAATCAAAATTAAAGGAAGGCAAAAATGTGGCATTTTTGACCATAGGAGATCCATTTGTATACAGTACTTATATATACCTTTTAAATTATATGAAAGATAGGGGATACAATACAAAGACCGTACCAGGTATAACGTCTTTTTGCGCAGCTGCCAGCCTGGCAGCCGAAAATATTGTCATAGGTGACGAGAGAGTACTGATTTTACCTGCAGATCAGGTGGATAAAATAAAAGATGAAAAATTCGTGGTTATAATGAAAGTGTATAAGAATGAGGAAAAGGTCTTGGATGTACTGGAAGAGAAAGGCTTTGAGTATGTCTTTGTAAAAAGGGCCTATAGGCAGGGACAGCTGGTACTTAGAAACAGGGAAGACATACTTGAGAACAGGGATTATATGTCGCTTATAATAGCACATAGAAGATAGCGGAGGGATGAATATGGATAGTAAAGTATATTTTATAGGTGCAGGTCCGGGAGATGTGGATCTTATAACTGTAAAAGGGAGGAAGATATTGTCCAGTGCAGATGTGGTAATATATGCAGGTTCTCTTGTGAGCAGAGAGCACATGAACTACTGCAGGGAAGGTGTAAAAATCTATAATTCGGCTTCTATGACATTAAAAGAGGTTGTTGAAACCATGTATGAATATTACAAGCAGGGCAAGAGAGTAGTCAGACTGCATACAGGGGATCCTACCATATATGGGGCTATAAAGGAACAGATGGATGAGCTGGATAAACTTGATGTAGCCTATGAGGTGATACCGGGAGTCAGCTCTTTTACGGCAGCGGCGGCTGCTATAAAGAGTGAGTTTACTTTACCTGATGTAAGTCAGAGCGTAATACTTACAAGAATAGGAGGCAGAACACCGGTGCCTGAAAATGAAAGCCTGGAAAAACTTGCATCCATAGGATGTTCCATGGCATTGTTCCTGTCCGTAAGTATGATAGATAAAGTAGTTGAAAAATTGAAAAGGGGTTATGGCAGGAATGTGCCTGCAGCAGTTGTTCAAAGAGCTACCTGGAAAGACCAAAAATGCGTAGTGGGCACCCTGGATGACATCGCAGAAAAAGTGAAAAGTAAAAATATAACGAAAACGGCACAGATATTGGTTGGAGATTTTATTAACTGCAAATATGAAAAGAGCTTTTTATATAATGAAAATTTTACACACATGTACAGAAAGGCAAAAAATGAAAATAGGAGTGATTAGTGTTACAAATGCCGGTGATAAAATAGCGGAAAAGCTGGCAGAATCTGTATCTTTAGATCTTTATTCCAAAAACAATTGTAATTTCAATTTAAAGAGTATAACTGAAATGATTGTGTCAAAATACAGTGGAGTTGTGTTTGTAGCTTCCACAGGTATAGCCGTAAGGGCAATAGCTCCTTTTATAAAATCCAAGGATGTAGATCCGGCGGTGGTTGTAATAGACAGTTCAGGTAGATTTGTCATAAGCCTTTTGAGCGGTCACCTTGGGGGGGCAAATGAACTTGCGGTGAAATTGGCGGGAATTTTAAAAGCAACACCGGTGATAACCACGGCTACAGACAATATGGGTATAGAAGCACCGGATGTTTTGGCCAAAAACAATGGTCTTGTTATAGACAGTTTAAAAGATGCGAAATATATAGCATCACTTTTAGTGGAGGGTAAAAAAGTAGGATTTATAGATGAGGATAATTTAATGGATATTCCGGCCGGGTACAGTTCTTCCTCAAAAAATGTCGGGGGAGTGGTATATGTAACCTGTAGGAATAAATTGGATATAAATGGAATAAGGGCTTTGAAACTTATAAGAAGGGATATTGTACTTGGAATTGGCTGCAGAAAAAACTTCAGCCCTTCGGATATGGTAGATAAAATTGCGAAGCTGTTAAAAAATTATAATATAGACAGAAGATCTGTAAAATGTATAGCCACTGCAGAAATTAAATCAAAGGAAAGAGCTATAATTGAACTTGCGAAATATCTCGAATGTAATGTAAAAATATTTTCCATGAAAGAAATAGAAGGCGTACAACACAATTATGAGGGCAGTGATTTTGTAGAGAAATCCGTGGGTGTGAGAGCTGTTTGTCAGCCTTGTGTAGAGCTTACGGGGGCGGTACTTATTACAGGTAAAATAAAATCGGACGGGATGACTTTGTGTATTGGAAAATTTAAAGATGACAAGAGAAGGATGTGTTAGAGAAGTGGGTAAGCTTTATGTAGTTGGAATTGGCCCGGGAAGCATTGAAAATATGACCGTAAGAGCTGTAAATGTAATAAAAAGCAGTCAAATAATTATAGGGTACAGCAAGTATATAGATATAATCAGGAATTTGGTTAAAGACAAGAAAGTTTTTTCTACAGGTATGGGAGGTGAAATGGAAAGGTGTAAACGGGCACTTAAACTTTCCAGGGACAACATAGTTTCCATAGTCAGTACAGGAGACTCCGGAATATATGGAATGGCAGGCCTTATTTTGGAATTGAGAGAAGACGAGCAGGTTGAAATTGTTCCCGGTATAACAGCTTCTTCTGCTGCAGGTTCTGTGGTAGGAGCACCTCTTATGCACGATAATTGCAATATAAGTTTGAGTGATATTATGACACCCTATGAACTCATAAAAAAAAGAGTTGAACTTGCAGCTTCGGGGGATTTTGTAATATCTTTTTATAACCCTAAAAGTCATGGAAGACCCCGCTATTTGAAAGAGTGTATGGATATTGTCAGAAAATATAGGAAGGGCTCTACACCGGTGGCTGTAGTCAAAAATGCACTCCGTGAGGGACAGAATTTTAAAATCTGTACCATCGATTCCTTTGAGGATGATGCAGTGGATATGATGTCCATAGTAATAGTGGGAAACAGCAACAGCTATTTGAAGGATGGCATTTTTATTACTCCAAGGGGTTATGAATTAAAGGATTGTTAAGCGATATCGACAATTTACAATTTACAGTTGACGATTGACAACTGTGCATTGTCCATTGTAAATTGCCAATTGCTAAAAGGGGTGTGTGAATTGAGCGTTTTAAAGTCAGGCATTTTGGTGGTCAGTTTTGGGACCAGTGTATTGAGGGCATTTAAAAGCTGTATTGAGAGTACAGAGCAGAAAATCAGCAATAGATTTAAAGATTATGAAGTGAGGAGGGCTTTTACTTCAGGAATGATAATTAAAAAATTGAAGAGAGAAGAGGGAATTCATGTAGATACAGTACCGGAAGCATTGATTAGGATGAAGAATGAGGGACTTTTAGAAGTATATGTGCAGCCGCTTCATATAATGCCGGGAGAGGAATATGACAAAATAGTACTTGACGTGAAAAAGTATGCAGATTTTTTTGACAGATTAGTAGTAGGGAGACCTGTATTGTATAGAAAAGATGATTATATAGCAGCAGCTAAAGCCCTTAAAAATCAAATTCCACTGCTTGACAGAGATGAGGCTGTGGTACTTATGGGTCATGGTTCATCTCATCCGGGCAATGCTTCTTATGCCATGTTCCAGTATGTATTGGAAGATATGGGAATGAAAAACGTATTTATAGGTACAGTAGAGGGGTATCCTGTAATTGAAAATATAATACCAAGGTTGAAAGAAAATAAAATAGATAGGGTAATTCTTATGCCGTTTATGTTGGTGGCAGGGAATCATGCGTTGAACGATATGGCTGGAAATGGAAATAATTCCTGGGAAAAGATACTTAAAGAAGAGGGATTTCAAGTTACTACATATATACATGGACTAGGTGAAAACAAAGCTTATCAGGAAATATATTTAAAGCATATTGAGGACTGTATAGATGGGAACCCTCTTATGGGTAAGAAAAATTAGAATCCAGGCTGTTTATTGAGGAGAATTTTAATATGATAGGATTAATTCTTGGAACTAACGAAGGGAAAAAAATACTTTCACTTTTAAATGAATTTACAGAGGATATATTTGTATCTACCGCAACGGAATATGGAGCTTTTCTTTTAAAAAATTATAAATATAACTGTATAAACAGCAAACCTCTTGATTTTGAGAACCTTATGGAAAAGTTGAAAGAAAAAAATATAACATTATTGGTGGATGCATCGCACCCTTATGCGGTGGAAATCAGCAAAAATGCAATTGAAGCCTGTAATAGGCTGAATATAGATTATATAAGATATGAGAGACCATCTTGTGTAGAAGAATTTAAAAATGAAATTAAAGTTGTGAAAGTGAAAGACTATGGGGAACTTAAATTGAAACTTGAGAATATAGATGGCACTATATTAAATACTACAGGCAGCAGAAATTTGGACGAAATATTGTCGTTGGGCTTGAAAAACAGGATAATATACAGGGTGCTGCCCACCGTAAAAGTTTTAAGTGAGTTTCATGACAGACATATACCCGTAGATGATATAATTGCACTTAAAGGGCCTGTTGGATATGAATTGAATTGTGCCTTTATAAGGGAATACAGAGCTCGAGCCATGCTTCTCAAAGACAGCGGAAGAGAAGGCGGCACGTTTGAAAAAATAAGAGCTTGTTTGGATTGCGGAATATATGCTTTTGTAATGGAAAGAAAAAAAATAAATTATCACCATCGTGTTTTTCACAATGTAGGTGATCTGGTGGAATATATAAAATCGTGTACGATGAAAAATTAATATCAAAGTTCGGATATGAAGGGTGTATCTTATGGAGGTTAAGGCAATTTATCCTGGAAGTTTTGGTGAAATACTTCAGGGAAAGGTAAAGGGCAGGGATATTTTATTGTCCTGTCCTGTGAATATTTATACTAAAGTCAAGCTTACGGAATGTGATAATCCTGTAAAAAAGATCAATTTGAAAAAGTCTTCGAATTTTCTATTAAACATCTTGAAATGCTGGGGATATGAAAGATATTATAAAAATATAAATATGGAGATAAGTTCACAGATTCCCAGGGGAAAGGGACTTGCCAGCAGTACTGCAGATTTGTGCGCAGTGTATTATTCCCTTATAGAGATGTTTCACAGAAAATTCAGTGAACGGGAACTTATAAGAAATTGTGTAAAGGTGGAACCTACAGACAGCATAATATTTAGGAAAATGACTTTGTTTGATTACAAGCATGGAAAATACAAATATATTCTGGGGGATTATTTGCCCTATAATATACTTGCTTTTGAAGGTCAGAGAACCATTGATACTGTAGAATTCAACAATAAGAAATTACCAGATTTAAGTGATGTGGATGATCTGGTACCTATACTTAAAGAAGCGGTATTGGAAAAAAATTTGGGAAAATTGGCCTGTGTATCTACCGAAAGCATAGTGAGAAATCAAAAAAGGCTGTATTATGATTTCCTAGACAGGATAATGGATATAAAAAGTAGAACTTCAGGGCTTGGAGTAATTGGAGCCCACAGCGGGAATGCACTGGGTATAATATATGGCGATGAGGAAAAAATTGATTTTGGAGAGAAGTTTTCAAAAAATCTCAAACTGAAAAATATTAAAATATATAAGGTGAAGGCATTGGAAAATTTTGATTTTATAAAAAATGCTTGTGAAAGGGGAGCTGATGTTTATAATGGATAAAGGATATATTCAGGTTTATACTGGAAATGGAAAGGGAAAAACTACAGCAGCATTGGGATTATCGCTCAGAGCGGTATGTGCGGGCAAGAAGGTGTTTTTTGGACAGTTTGTGAAGGGGATGGATTACAGTGAATTAAAAGCTGGAAAGTATTTGCCTAATTTTACATTGGAGCAGTTTGGACGGGATGTCTTTATATTTGACACACCAAGCCAAAAGGATATCAAAGTGGCCAAGGAAGGTCTGGAAGAAGTTAAGAAAGTGCTCAGTTCTGAGGCGTATGATATAGTGGTATTGGACGAAATAAATATAGCTGTATATTACAAGCTCTTCACCGCAGACGAAGTATTGGGACTTTTGGATATGAAGCCTGAAAAAACAGAAGTTATACTGACAGGAAGGTATGCGGATCCCAAAATAATAGAGAGGGCGGATCTGGTTACTGAAATGAAAGAGATAAAGCACTATTATACTGAAGGTGTAAAAGCTAGAAAGGGAATAGAAAATTAATCTGTATACTGTTAAATTTTAGCCTGATGGATTTTAAAATTCATCAGGTTTTTAATTTTGGTGTTTACAAAAAAGGAAAGTTAAGTTAAAATTGAAAATGAGAATCGATATCATTTAATTTAAAGGGAGGATTATTTATGAGTATTTTGGTTATCGGGGGAGACAGGTTAGGAAATATAAAGAGTAAATTAAAAGAAAATGGATTCAACAAGATAGGCCATGTCAGTGGAAGGAAAAAAGGTGATAGAAAAATAAAGATACCCGAGAATACAGATTTGGTTCTGGTGCTGACGGATTATATAGGCCACAACATATCTGGAATAATAAAGAATCAGTCCAAGAGAAGTGATGTGACAATTATGTTTTGTAGACGGTCCTGGTCAAGTATGTATAAAAATATAGAAAGCTATATCACAGGTATAAAAAATCCTTAAAACATATGTAAAGGATAAAGTATACTTATAAGAGATTATTTTCTAAATAATTTTCTGTAAGCCAATGTGATTACAAGTGTAAGCACTGAGACAAGAGCTATGGTTCCCCCAGGGGCGCTATTTATATAATAGGATAAAACTAATCCTGCCATTATATCTATGAATCCAAATATAATGGAAAATATAAATGTCAGTTTAAAACCTTTGTGGAGCTGAAGCGATGCGGCCACAGGCATGGCAATCATAGATGAGATCACGAGAATGCCTAATATTCTGATGGATATTGAAATGGTAGCACCTACCAAAAGGGCAAAAAGGTAATTTATGAGTTTTACTTTTATTCCACATATTTTGGCACCTTCTTCGTCAAATGTTATGTAAAGAAGCTGGTTATACAATAGGAGTAAAGTTAAAACTGAGATTATACTCATCAGAAATACTGCACGGAGTTCACCTTTGGATACTGTAAGTATACTTCCAAATAAAAAGGAGTTAACATTTGCATTTGCCTTTCCTGTGCTTATGAGTACAATTGCAATCCCGACAGAAAAAGTAAGGACTATTACCAGAATTAATTCAGCATATTTTTTATAATAATTTCTTAGAAATTCTATTACTAATCCTGCAGCGGAGGTGAATATAAAAGAAGTCAATATGGGATTATACCCGAATACCAACCCTATCGCCACACCGGCCAGAGATGAATGTGACAGGGTGTCTCCCATCATGGAATATCTCTTTAAAACCAGAAACGTACCTACAGCAGGACATAATATGGATATGAATATACCTGCAATAATTGCATTTTGCATAAAACCGTATTGTAACATAGTTTCCCTCCAGTAAAAAGCTTTTAATTTTTATGACCTATTGATTTTTTGTATTCTTCAATACTGTAAAGGCATGCATTTCCATTACTTATGGTGCATATTTGACTGGAATTTTCAAGGGCAGCTTCCAGGTTGTGCTCTACAGATAGTATTGTTATGGATAAACTTTTGTTTAAATTGCTTATTATTTTATATATTTCTCTCTGACTCGGAATATCAACTCCGGTAGAGGGTTCATCAAGTATTAGCAGCTCAGGATGGCCTATCAGTGCTCTGGCTATGAATATTTTTTGACGCTGTCCTCCAGATAAATTTCCTATTAAACTATTTTTAAAATCATTCATTCCGATAATATTTAAGCATCTTTCCAAAGATGCTTTATCTTTTATCTTTAAAATTTTCATATGGCACTTGATTAATTCGGAAACAGTAATGGGAAATTGAGAGTTGAAGGTTTCCATTATCTGAGGGACATATCCGATTTTCCTGGTCTGTACCTGTATAGTGCCTTTTAGAGGATGCAGCAGCCCTAAGATTAATTTTATTAGAGTGGTTTTTGCACTGCCGTTTTCTCCTATAATTGAAACATAGGCCCCTTTTTTAATGTCCAAATTTATTTTATTTAAAATATAAGGCGGACTTCCCGTGTATGAGAAAGTCAAATCTTTTATGTGAATCATCATATTTATACCTCTTCCCATTTGTTCGTTGCTGTGCACAATCGGTGGATAAAACCGAAATTGTGGAAATATGTCTTTTCTATAAAATGCATTACCACATTATTATATAACTACTTGCAAATTATTTGCAAGCAGTTTATAGTAAAAAAAGCATTGACTAAATTGATAAAAAAATATATAATTATATCTGTTGATTGCAAAAATTAGTATGAGGTCCCTTGGTCAAGCGGTTAAGACGTCACCCTCTCACGGTGAAATCAGGAGTTCGATTCTCCTAGGGACTACCAAAT